>Ga0255775_1003761_pt1 | contig 12326 bp, 9 predicted proteins | sample 011ome_26_FD_179973 | JGI IMG/M metagenome (GOLD analysis project Ga0255775, IMG submission 179973) | Coastal salt marsh microbial communities from the Groves Creek Marsh, Skidaway Island, Georgia - 011511BT metaG (version 2) | ecosystem: Environmental > Aquatic > Marine > Intertidal zone > Salt...
CATACCATTACCGACGACATCGACGTCCGCCAGAACCGTATCGGTATCGATACCGGCGCCTATTACAGCGGCACGCTGAGCTGTCTCGTGCTGGACGGTGAGTCCCGCGCGGTGCTACAGACCTGATTGATGGCCTCCGCTTCATTGTGACGTGCGATCCTTGCGCCGTATGAACCGCTGCCTGCGCACTGGAAGACGGGGATGCCGGTCGAAGACGTGCAGCGTCTTGCCGATCTCGTCACGCCGGCGCTGGCGGCCTATTGCCTGACGGCGGCGGAACGCCATCTGGGGCAGGCGTTTCTCGATGCCGGGACCGTCAGAAAAAGCCGGCTGACCAATCGTTTCAATGGCGGGGTACAGCGCCGCTGGATGGCGGCAATCTCTGAAACCGGCATTCCGGTTGTCTATCTGAAGGGCTTCGCGCTCGCGCATTCCCTGTATCCCGATCCCGATATCCGCACGATTGGCGATCTGGATATCCTCGTCCGGCCTGAAGACCTGGATCGTCTGCTGGCATTCCTTGCGGATAACGGATTCGCATTCGACCCGCTGCCGGTGGCGCCGTGGGGGTTTATCTCCGATGCGAGCTTCATGCCGATGGTATCGCCGGGAGGCGACTGCAGCATCGATATCCATGTCCAGCCTGACTGCTATCCGGCATACCGTTCCTTGGACGTGGAGGATGTTTTCGCGGATTCCGTCGTCCAGACTATCGCGGGCAGGAACGTGAACATTCCCTGCATAGAGCATTCAATGCTTCTTTGCCTGACCAACGCGGCCAAGGACAAATTCGGGATTTTCAGCGTGCGCAAGCTTGTCGATATCGCGATGTTGCTGAGATCCGGTGTGTCGATTGACTGGGATATGGTCGAACGGCTCGCGGCGTCGGGCCACTTTCTGTCTCCCGCGCGTGTGGTCTTCGCACTGCTCCGCTGCCTCGGGCTGCCGGATGGCGTCGTTCCGGAATCGCTGTGCCGGCCGCCGTCCGGGCTCGCGGCGCGGCCGTTCCGGCGCCTGGTATCGGACTATGCGTCGATGTTCGCGACGCCGCCCACGACATGGCGCGCCCTGGAGCGTGAACTGACGCTCTGCACGGAACCCGGGGTGGCGTTACATAATGCGGGGCTGCGCCTGAAAGGGCTGATCCGGCGCCGAAAGGGTCTGCCTGAAGGGTATCCTGTGTCTTGACCAAATGGGTCGTCAGTATTCTTTTGCGCGGCTTTCGGTGGTAGCTTCGCTGCAACTTTCGAGCGGATAATTATTGCGAGTTTGGAGTTTCAATGTCGGTTCCGAAAAAAGTTCTGATCACAGGTGGCGCCGGGTTTATCGGTTCCCATCTCTGTGAGAGATTGCTCAACGAAGGCAATGACGTCCTGTGCGTCGATAATTACTTCACCGGCGTGAAAGACAATATTGCGCACCTGCTCGACAATCCACGGTTCGAGATCATGCGCCATGACGTGACCTTCCCGCTCTATGTCGAGGTCGACGAGATCTACAATCTCGCCTGTCCCGCATCGCCGGTTCATTACCAGTACGACCCCGTGCAGACCACCAAGACGAGCGTTCATGGCGCGATCAACATGCTGGGACTCGCAAAGCGGCTGCGCGCCAAGGTTTTTCAGGCATCGACCAGCGAGGTCTATGGCGATCCGGAGATCCATCCCCAGCACGAATCCTACTGGGGAAACACAAATCCGATCGGGTTGCGGTCCTGCTATGACGAAGGAAAGCGCTGCGCGGAGACCCTGTTCTTCGATTACTGGCGTCAGCATCAGCTCCAGATCAAGGTCGCCCGGATTTTCAATACCTACGGTCCGCGCATGCACCCGAATGACGGGCGTGTGGTCTCGAACTTTATTGTCCAGGCCCTGCGGGGCGATGACATCACCCTGTATGGCGACGGATCGCAGACACGCTCCTTCTGCTATGTCGATGACCTGGTCGAGGCATTTGTGCGGATCATGGCGACGGATGACGATTTCGTCGGCCCGGTGAATATCGGCAATCCCGGCGAATTCACGATTCTTGAGCTGGCGGAAAAGGTCATCGACTTTATCGGCAGCAAAAGCCGAATCGTGAACAAACCGCTGCCGATGGACGATCCGACCCGGCGGCGCCCGGACATAACGCTTGCCCGCGAGAAACTCGGCTGGGAGCCGAAGATAGAGCTCAATGCAGGTCTGCGGCGGACGATCGACTATTTTGAAAAACTATTGTCTGAAACCGGCCCGCAAGCGCACACCTGAATGCTCTTCTAGCGCCTTGCGTAGAACTGCGTCCTCGCCCGCGCGGATTTGGGCTGTCGTGGCGGACCAAGATCCTCTAGGCGGATCCGGGGAAGCGCGAACAGGATTCCCGCCAGGATCCAGTACCAGACATTTATCGGATCAAGATCGACCAGCCAGCCCTTGAAGCTGTGCATGCCGATAACGATCAGAAAGGCGGTAATCGCGGCCGCACAGGACCGGGCTTTGGGGTCGCGCAACCGGTGGCGCAGGTTCAACCCGAAAAGAATCAGGGTGGCGATAATCATGATCAGCAGTATCAGGCCCGGGATACCAAGCTCTATGATCGCCTTTGCGTAATATCCCTCGGTCATGACGGTCGTCGCGCGTTCGAATTCCGACATCATGTTGGTTGCACCGCCGGTGTTGATGCCGGTACCGGACCCAAGCGGGCTGTTTGTCAGGGCACGGATCAGATCCGGTATCACGAGATCCTGACCATATTCCCGCGTGAGGCCGGCGGTAGATTCGAACAGGAGAAAGATATCGATACCCGCTGCATATACCGTTGCCATCATCAAGACCGGGCCGAAGATCAGGCCGATCGCCAGTCGGGTTAGCTTCGCGTCGATCAGCAGGATCATCAGAAAGAGCAGCGGCGTAAAAAGCCAATTGCCGCGCGACCCGGACAGCATTGATGCGGCGACGACCAGGATCATCGAGATTTGTGCAAATGTACGCCAGCGTGGTTCTGTTTCGATCGTCTGGAGCATGTAGATGACCGGCATCATGACCAGGCAGAATCCGGCGTATTGGGCCGGGAAGCTGAAAGTGGAGGGGATCCGGAAGAATTCTGCGCCCATGTTGAATGATGCGAAGTCCTGCGTCGCGCCTGCTGCGGCTGCACCGTACATCAGCGTCATCACCTCCTCATACCCGATGATCTGGCCCACCACGAATTGGGTAAGCCCCAGAGAGCAGGAAACGACGGCAAGGACAGTGCTCATCCGTAGCACACGCAGGAACACGTCCGCCGAACTGAAAAACGCGGCGCTGATATAAAGCATTGGCAGGTAAAGCACCCATACTTTGACGCCGACCATGCCGACGGCGAAATTCTTGATATTGGGGTTGAAAAGCTGAAGCATCGTCAACGATGTGAAAAGCACAAACAACAGCGTCAGCAGTTTCGGCACCTGGACACGCTGCAGTTCTCTGACATGTAGCAGGAAAAACACAGCGTAGACCGGCAGAACGAACAGCAGGTCTTTCAGCAGGGTACCGATCGGGCTCGGGCGGAGCGCCAGCGTGACGAGTCCGGCGAAAGGGATATACAGCAGCAGCATCCAGAAACCGCGCTGCCATTTGAACAGGATCAACAGCCAGAGTGTAAAGATGACCGGCGTGCCGATGATCACGGCAAAAAGCATCATCGCGTATTTCCAATAATTCCGATGCGCCGCCGGGCAGCAGCAACACAACGACTGATATGATAACAGTCAGCCATCAGATTGTGGTGAGGTCCGTGAAGCCGCTTTCCGGGCGTTCGCCGGCTGCCGCCATGCGGTAGAAGCGGGCCAGCCGATGGTAGAATCTGTCCCAGGTAAATGCGAGGGCGCGTTCCCGCGCGGCGATGCCCATGCGCCGGACCAGCGGCCGGTCTTTGTATAGCGTGGAAATGGCGTCTGCGAGGGCGCTGCTGTCTGCGACCGGCACGATGATGCCGTCGGTGCCGTCACGGACGACGGAGCAGGCCGAACTGCTGACGACGCAGGCCAGGCCGGTTGCCATGGCTTCCAGCACAACCATCGGCCCGCCCTCGAACAGTGATGGACAGACGAGCAGATCCGCCGACCGGTATAGTTCTGCCAGGCGATCAGGCTGTGTCATTCCGACGAAGGTGAACTTTCCCGCGTATTCCTCGTGAAGACGCTTGCCGATATCGTCTGTCACGGGTCCTACCAGGATCAACTCTGCATTGTCGAGTGCAAGGCCGCGCCAGGCTTCCAACAGTATATGCAGGCCCTTGCGGATGGATTGATGGCCGACAAAAATGACGCGGAACGGATGCTCGGGATCCCGTTCGCTTTCGCTGTCCCCGGCGGGATGAAAACGTTCCGTGTCCACGCCTAACGGCAGCAATGCAATCCGGTCCAGAGCGATGTTGTGATTGCTGAGCCAGTCAACCGAGAAGGCGTTCTGGGCGACAATGAAGTCGGCCTCGTCGATCTCGGCCTGGTGTTCACGCAATTGCCTATTGGGCGGAAAGCGATAGCCCAGACGATCGTATTCGGGGGCGATAATCTCTTCGCCCCAGGGTGGCAGCGTCATTTCCAGGATAGTTGTCGCTCCGTGTCGCCGGGCGCCGCCGAGGAAACGGCTGCTGCTGTCAGCGAAACCATGTGCGACAGTCGGGCCGTCAAAATTTCCGCACTTGTCGATCCAGCGCGCCGCCAACCGGTCATGCAGGGAGTTGGACGGTCGATAGGAGCCGGAAATGCGCGGCAGAATTTCCGGCAGCGGACCGGAAACCGAGACCACGCGGTTCGGATCGAGTTCGCGGAGTCTCCGTTTCTCAAGCGTATTGGAAAGCTTCGCGCCGAGACCAAACGGGAGTGACGTCGCCAGCCGGTACACCGGTTTTTCCGGTTTGTAATAAATCCCCGTCAGGAAAACGCCCTGGAAGCCGGCGAGTTGTGCAGCCATCGGCACGCGATATACGTATCCCTGCCGTGTCGGGTGACTGACAATCACGTAAGGCGCAGATTCTTCAGGCTGGCCGGGTGGCACTGACGGGCTCCTTTCAGGCAATGGCAAAACGGTTCCTAATACCGCAGGCCATCGTATCGCATAAGTGCGGCGTATCCTGCCGGGAATGTCTCATTGAGGATTCTTCCGTCGGGAAATGCGGCGCATCAACTCACGCAGGAAATCTATGTCTGCTTCGCTGAACCGCAGGAGTTCGTTCAAATTGAGCTGCGCCCGGGCCAGAAAATACAGGGGGGAGACCAGCGCGGCGATTAATTGGGCGAAGGCCGCACCCATGATCCCGAATAACGGGACAAGGGCGAGAAGCGCAATCGCCGCGACGACCATGCCGATGAGTTCAGCCTTGTTTACCATGGTCATTCGGTCACTGGCGCGCAGGTAGGTCGTGATCAATACCTTGAACGTGTACGGCAGTCCGGCGAGCAGAAGTATCCTGACCGCGTCCGTCGCACCGTTGAAGGCCGCGCCGAAGGCCAAATAGACAAGATAGGGCGCGACCAGAATCATCGCGATCGTCGCTGGCACCAAAAGCAGCAGGGTCGCGCGTAGGTATCGGCCGAGGATCGCCCGTTTCGCGTCTTCAGTCTCCGCCGCCGCGATCTTCGGAAAAACGAGAATGTCCATCGTCATCGTTGCAATCATCGGCAGCCCTGCAAGGGCGCCGGCGGCGACGTAGAGACCGAGCTCTGCCGAGGACAGAAGAATCGTCACCACGACGACGTCGATTCGCCGGCTGACGATCGCCATCAGGACGCTGACGTGAAAGCGGCTGCCATAGGAAACCAGCGCCTTTACGACCTCTTTGTCGGGCCTGCCGGATATCCACCCATTCCGCCCGGCAAGCGTGGCGCCGGTGAGGAGCGTTGCGGCACTCGTTGCCAAGAAAGAATATGCAAAAGCTGCTGGTGTTTGCCCGAAAAGCCAGACAAACGGAATGATAAACAGGAAATAGGAGTAGGCGAACACCATCCTCAGAATGTTGAAGACGGTGAAGTTGTGCGCGCCCTGGAACTGGGAAAAAAGACAGCTCGAGTAAAGATGGGTCGGAATGAAGAGGAGAAACACCCAGCCCACGGTCAGTAGTTCCGGTCTGCGGCCCGCGAACAGGACAGGCATCAGCAGAATGAATGCGATCACCAGCAAAAAACTGAGGACGGTCAATGTAAACAGGGCGCCGGCGAACACTCGTTTCGGCGAAAACCTGCTCTGGGCGGTATAATAGGACACGGCCGTATTGATGCTGAGGGCGCCTGTGTCGGCGATCAGGGTCGGCCAGAGGAGGAGAAAGGCCAGTTCGCCGCGGCCCTCCGGCAGGAGCAACCGGGCGGCCAGAATACCCGTGATAACGTTTGCGATCTGGACCGCACCGGACGACAGGAACGAGGTGAAGATGTGCTTCATTCGCGCGTATCCAACGGCGGGCGATGGCTGCGCCCCTGTCGCGGCAGGTGAATCGAGTCGACAAGTGTCGGCCGCTCGTTATCGTGACGTGGCGACATTGATCGACCCATTATCCGGAACATCGCTCGACAACCAGGCCCGAAAAACCAGTGAGTATATGGCCGGTCTGTTGCGCTCCATGAGGTTCAGGCTGGTTTCTGCATGACGGCGGCAATCGAATGATACCATTGCAGATCGTCTGGTTTGATCCCTATTCCGGGGGACGGGCGGCGGGACCATGAAAACGGATCCACAAGCATGCGGCTTAACCTGCCGCCATAAAACCGGGTTTTGAATTCAAAATCAGTACGCGGCGATATACCGTCGATCTGCAGAATTTCGACACCGGCCTCATCGGCCATCCTGGCGATCATCTCCGGCGTGTAACCAGCTCTGACATGACCGCCGTCCTGTGTGGCGCTGATCTTTGTCGCGTCCGGAAACTTGTGGCTCAGACGTTGAAGAAACTACAGCGACGGCATGGTCAAGATGATATAGCCGCCCGGTTTGACGGACGCGACGATGCGTTTGAAGACACCGTGATCGTCGATCAGATGTTCCAGAACTTCCGACGACCATGCGATATCACACGGGGGCATGGCCCAGTCAGTATCGAGATTTATCTCGTGGAACACGTGTGGCACCTTGATATTGGCGTATCGGGGTGTCAGCCGGGACGCGTATAAATCTATGCCGGTATAATTGGAAATGCCGTGGGTCAGCTTCCGCATGTAGTAAAGCAACAATCCGCTACCGCAGCCGACATCCAGAATCCTGGGGTTGGTGACGCCAAGTTTATTCATGATTGTCACGGCGTACCCGAACCGCTCATGAATGGCGCGTTCGCGTGTCAGGCGCAGCCATACCGGCCCCGCTATTGCGGTCATCCACCGGTCAAACTTACGTAAGATCGCCATCGCGCTTTTCTTTCCTTGGTACTGCTACGCTAAAGTCCCGCCAAGCTGGTTCAACCTAATGGTTCCGGCCGGCTTTTCCCATCTGAATCGGGGTTTCGCCGAGATGCCGGCCAACGTGTCCTGCCGTGAGAATACAGTCGCGGCGGAGAACAAATTCGGCCTGGATTGCTGTTATCGGGGTACAGGCCAGTCTCCGGAGGCTGCTTCCGAATCCGGTTGCGGTACGGGAAAATGTAAAGACGTGCTTCAATCCCCCGCTGCTATCCGGTCGCCGAAATAAACACGCAGGGCCTCGCGCAGGCCTTCGATATCGGCGTTGAAATCCCAGTTTGAGATGATCTCGAGACTTTTCCGTCCCATCCGGTCGCACAGTTCGCGATCGCTGCACAGGGTCAGGAGGCGATCCGCGAGCGCGTCAATATCGCCGGGCTCGATGATAAAGCCGTTTTCCCCCTCGCGGACGAGGTCCCGCGCGGACCCGACCTCGGTGGTCGCGATGATGGCGCGGCCTGCGTTCATCGCTTCGTTCGTCACCAGGCCCCAGGGTTCGGTATTGGAGGGAAGCACGAAGACGTCGCAGATATCGTATAGCGGCGGCAGTTCCGCCTGCGAACGAAAGCCCAGAAAGTGAATCGAATTCGCGGGGGCATCTGCTGCAAGAACCTGCAATTCGTCGCGCAGTTCCCCGTCGCCGCCGATGAGCAGGTAGGGACGGCCCGCGGCAGGATCGTCAACGATTTTCGTGAAAGCCCGGATCAGGTCCTGCGCCCGTTTCCGGGGCTGCAGTTTCGACGCGAACAGAATGACGGGACGCCCCGGTTCCAAGCCCAGTTCGGCACGGAATGTCTCCCGCTTTGTTGCGGCTTCGGCGATGCGCTCTGCAAACCAGTCGTTATCCACGGCGTAGGGCATCCGGAATAACTGATCCTGATGGAAGCCGATCGCGGCGTAGTAGTCGCGGTTCATGCTGCCGATCGTCAGAATACCGTTCAGCACCCGTTTCAGGACCTGTTGAAAACAGGTCTTGAGGAAGCGCCGCATGCCCGTTGGATTCGACGATATGAAGCTTGCCTCGTCGCGCAGGAAAACCTTTTTGCCGAGCAGGCGTCCTGCAACCAGCGCGGTCAGATGCGGCAGGCGGAAGTAGGAATGACACCAGACCGCATCGAACCGGCCGGACAACAGCCGGCTCACGACACCGTAATTGAATGGCCGAAACAGAGACAGCCCGGAACGGCTCCCTATTGCCGGCAGAAACTCATGCCGGTAGCCGCTCAGCAGATCGACATCCCAGGTAATCCGGCGGTTGAATCCGGGGTCGAAATGTTCGCGGACAGAGATATCGCTCGCGAAAAAGACAGTCAGGTCGATCGATGGATCTTCAGCGATCCGGCGTAACAAAGGCGCCTGATACTGGATCGGGTGCGATACGAAATAGGCAAGGCGCACAGGTTTATCGGACAAGATCTGAACTTTCGGGTTTACGCAAAAAACTTCTACAGGCGTCAATCACCTGATCAGGGGGGATAGAGGTGATATCCGTCTCGTTCGCCGCATTGCGTTCGACCGGCGGTGCGCCGCCCGACCAGCGGAGACCCGGATAAAAGATACGATGCCGGTCGCCCAGGGGAAACCAGATACCGGGTTTCGCGTGGCGGCTGAAAACCGCGACGGCGGGGATGTTTACCGCCGCCGCCAGGTGCATCGGCCCGCTGTCATTGCCGAGAAACATCTTTGCATGTGCCATGACAGCGGCGCTCCCGCGTGGGGAAATCTGTCCGCAGGTATTGAGCTTCGGACCCTGCCAATGGGTCAGCAGCGCGTCGCTCCGGGCGCGGTCTCCATCCGCGCCGACGACCAGAATACCGAGGGATGGATCGGCGGAGGACACGGCTTCGAGCACGACGATCCAGTTGGGGTCGGTCCAGTCTTTCATCTCCTGCTTGGTACCGGGGCTGAAACAGATAAATCTCTCGGCGCCCGCCCAGCCGGAAAGTATGTCTGTTGCGGCGTTACGTTCTGCTTCCGTCAGGCAGAGGTCTTTCTTCTGCGGGTCGTTGACATCGATCCGGCCCAGCGCCGCCAATGTTCTTGCGATGCGTGCGGTTTCCCGCTCATACAGCCCGGTTTGCCTGTCCAGTATGTGTTCGCGCCGGGACCGGTCGATGGGAAGTCCGATAACGCGCCGGGCGCCGCAAAGGCGCAGGAAGGCCCCGTCGCGCAGCGTTCTGGCGATGGATCCAGCGTTTGCATAAATCGCAATGTCCGGCCCCCAGGCGCGGACCTCGGATGCCAGCGAGAGCAACGCCCGTGGGTTGCGCATTCTGACCGGGTAGGTGAAGTATCCATCCACGAAGATGTCGTCGCCGAGAACCGCCTGCAGCGGCGGAGCGACAGCAGCAACAGGGAAATTCGTCATCACCCGTTTTTCGGCCTGCGGCCAGATATCGTTCAAGTAGTGAAAAACCGGGAGCATGATTGCGGTATCGCCGAGGCTGCCAAGGCGATGGATAAGGACTTTTTGCGGGGCCGGAAACATTGCTCAGGCGTAGCAGTCTTCGGCGATTTTGCGCGACCATCCCCGAAAGCCGCGATCTGTCGCGGTCGGGTCGTCCTTGAGCAGCCAGTCGCGCATCGGTACGGCGAATCCCGTTTTGGGCCGGTTGAGAACCTCGTCCGGCAGGGCCTTGGCCGGGCTCGCCGCCATGTCGCGCTTGCCGGGCGGTGTGTCCGAGGCAAGCATCGGTGCAATACGTTTGAAGAAAAAAGTGTCGACCAGCGGCACCCGGATTTCCAGCGAATGCGCCATGCCGGCCCAGTCCGAATCCCGGAGCAGCTGGCTGCGCATATACCATGTCGATTCCAGGGCACACACTTTCCCCCGCACCGTTTTCAGGCCCTCGACCTGATGCCGGCGTCCGCTTTTTTCCTCCAGTTCGGCCCAGCCTGCCCGGGCCATGTCGGGGTCCATCAGTTTCGGCAGTTCCCACGGCATGAAAAGCGCACGGCGCAGCATGTAGGCGTCGGGATAGGTCGTGCCGTATTCAAATACGCTGGCATATTTCGGTGACGTCACGGCGCTTACCAGCGGCGCGCTGATTCTGCGTAACGCGCGCCCCATACACCGCAAACCGGGAACGGCGCCCAGCGTCCCGACCATGCGCGGGATTTCCGCGAAACTCTGATACCCGCCGAACAATTCGTCTCCGCCCAGGCCGGACATCGCCACTTTCAGGCCTGTCTCCGCCGTCACCTTGCTGACGAAATAGGTATTTACGCCGTCGATCGAAGGCTGATCCATTGCTGCGCACAGGCGTGTGTATTCTTCCTGAAAGTCGGCGCCTTTGATGCGCTGTGTCTGATGCGCCGTGTCATAGTGGCGCGCGATTTTCTCGGCGAGCGCGGCCTCGTCGAACTGGGTGCCGTCGAACTCGTCGAAGGCGAGGGTGACAGAACGAAGCGCATCGGATTGCAGCTCCGCGGTCAATGCGACGATCGTCGCCGAATCGAGCCCCGCAGACAGAAACGCGCCCACCGGCACATCCGCGACCAGATGATGCTGCAATGTGTCCAGCAGGGCCGCGCGCAAATTTTCCTGCGTCCAGGGTTCCGGCCGGTCGGCCGCCGCCTCGAGTTCGCGGGTGACGTCGAAATAGCGATTTTGCGGCTGTGCGCCCCTGTGGTCGATCCACATCGTGCTGCCCGCAGGCAGCGCACGGATGTTTTCGAACATGGTCCAGGGTTCCGGCACATAGCCCCAGACATAGAAACCCGCGCGCCCGGCGGCCGACGGTGCGGTGTCGATAGCGCCATCGGCGAGCAGCGTCTTGACCTGGGAGGCGAAGCGCAGCGTCTGGCCGTCATCCGCATAATACAGGGGTTTGATGCCGAACCCGTCTCTCGCCAGGAAGATGCCGCGTTTCTCGCGGTCATATATCGCCAGGGCGAACATGCCGCGCAGCAGTTTCACCATGTCCGCGCCGTCACGGTCGTACAGATGCAGCAGCACTTCGGTGTCGGATTCCGACCGGAACCGTCGGCCCTGCGCTTCAAGCCCGGCGCGTAATTCCCGGAAATTATAAATTTCGCCGTTATAGGTAATCACCAGCCGGCCATCGTCGAACTGCATCGGCTGGGCGCCGCTCTCGGTCAGATCGATAATCGACAGCCGCCGATGGCCGAAACCGACACGGGTCTGCGGGTCAATCCATATGCCTTCGCCGTCCGGACCGCGGGCGATCATTGCATTGTTCATGCGTGTCAGCGCGGCGCGGTCAGCGGGTGGCGCCGCAGCACCATAGGCGAATATACCGGCTACCCCACACATTGGCGGCGATCCGTTTTATTGGTCCGAGGGGCTTTTGCTATTCCGGAAACCGGGAAGATGTAACGCAAGATGGCTGTACCTGTAACGTGATCTGCCGCGAGAATAGGTTGACGCGGCGTCAGACCGCTACCATACACAATTTATGGGTCAAGCGTCGTCCGCATAAACATGCGCATTTTACATGCTATTTCAAACCTTTCGCCACGGGCGGGGGGGCCGCCGAAAGCTGGCATGGGGATGGCCCGCGCCATGGCGCGGCGCGGCCACGAGGTCGCCATATATACGACGAATTTCAACGGTGCCGACGATCTGGATGTGCCGCTGGGGGTGCCGGTGGAGAATGGCGGCGTTACGGTCACATACTTCCCTGTCCATGCCCCGCGGTTCTGGGAAACCTGTTTCCCGCTCGGACGCGCCCTTCGGGCGGATGCCGGCAAATTCGATCTGATGCATCTGCACTCGCTGTACATGTATCACGACCGTGCAGGCGCCGCGGCGGCGCGGAGCGCCGGTATCCCCTATATCGTGCGGCCGCACGGCACGCTGGACCCCTACATCTTCAGGCGGCGGCGCACGCGCAAGGCGATATTCGAATGGTGGTTCCAGAACCGCGTTCTCGAACAGGCCGCGGCGCTGCACTACACG
>Ga0255775_1003766_pt1 | contig 12317 bp, 9 predicted proteins | sample 011ome_26_FD_179973 | JGI IMG/M metagenome (GOLD analysis project Ga0255775, IMG submission 179973) | Coastal salt marsh microbial communities from the Groves Creek Marsh, Skidaway Island, Georgia - 011511BT metaG (version 2) | ecosystem: Environmental > Aquatic > Marine > Intertidal zone > Salt...
GACGCCTCCGTGGATAGGGTTTAACACCCTAAATTTTAGTGAAGCACACAATTCCAACGAGCGAGATGAGAAATCTTCACAAGAACGAGACGCCGACAAAAGATGATGATGATGCGCGGGGGTGGCGTTCTTTTTTCTTTTCGGTGTTGTCGTCGCGGGGGGTGGTGCGTCCTTCGCCCACTCAACGGGGTCTGTTCTTCTTCGTCTTTGTCGTCGAGGAGAAAGGTTTCTTCGAGCATTCAGAATGCGACGACGATTCAGACGAGAGGTCGGATTTTGGCATCGACGACGCGATGGTGTTCGTCCTCTTCGTCGTCTTCAAGCTCGAAGGCGAGGAATAACGGGTGGGCGCAAACCGCCTCGGAGGCGATCCCAGACCCACGGACGCTTTTACATTACCGATGCGCTTCAAATCTTTCGACGCAACAAGCGAACGCGGTTTTATCGCCGAATCCCTCCTTCGTGAGAGTTCTGGCCGGTCCTGGGAGCGGAAAGACGCACGTTTTAGTCTCTCGAGTGCAACATTTAATCGAAGACGAGAACGTCTCGCCGGAGAATATTTTGTGCATCACGTTTACGAACAAAGCGGCGAAGGAGTTGAGGAATCGTTTGGAGAAAACGATGGGCGCGGATGTGAGTCGAGCGATTACCGCGGGGACGTTTCACGCCGTCGCGGCGAGGATTTTGAGGAAACACGTGGAAAAGGTACACGAAGCGTTAGAGAGAACCGCCGATTTTACGATTTACGACAGCGACGATAGCAAAGCGGTGGTGAGAGATATTTTAGTGGAAAAGTTAGGGCAAACGAAAAAGTCAGCCGCGCCGTTGCCGATGAAGAATTTTATTAGCAGCGCGAAGAGTTCGATGAAAACGAGCGTAAACGTAAACGCGAGAACGGCGATGGATTCCGCGTTGAGAATGAAAGCGAGAGGAGGGAGTAGTAATAGTGATGTCGATGACGACGATAGAAGAAGAAAATCGTCGTCGTCGTCGTCGTCGTCGTCTTCGTTATCGTCCTCCTCCGCGGGTATCGCGTTACTTCGCGAACAGTTTGATATCGTCTGGTCGGAATACGAACAAAAGTTGAGAGAGGCGAACTCGTTCGATTTCGACGATTTGCTCTCGGCGGTTGTTTATTTGTTCGAAAATAGACCAGACGCGAAACGATACTTACAAAACCGGTGGTCGCACGTGCTCGTGGATGAGTTTCAGGACACGTCTTTGGCACAATACGAGATGATTCGACATTTAGGTGAGAAAGCAGAGACACTCTTCGTCGTCGGCGACGCCGACCAAGCCATTTACGGGTGGCGAGGCGCCGAGGTGGCGAACATCCGTTCGAGATTTGACGACGATTTTAGAAACGCGCAAACGTTTCGTCTGACGACAAATTATAGGTCTACGGCAACAATCGTGTCTGCCGCGAGAGCAGTCATTCAACAATCGGAAATACCGAGTGCGTTGATGTCTTGGGATGCGATTAAGGAAGGCGGACAAGACGTGGCGGTGGTGGAAGCCGGCGACGAAAGAGAGGAAGGCGCGTTTATTGCCACTCAAGTGAAACAGATGTTAAAAGACGCGGAAAAGAAGACGAATAGTAGTAGCACAGGAGGCAGTAGTAATGGTAATAGAGACGATAGCTTAGAAGGATTAAGGAAGAAAGATATTGCGGTTTTGTATCGCACGAACACGCAAGCTCGCGCGTTGGAGGAAGCGTTTGTACGAGCGGGCGTGCCGCACGTCGTCGTCGGCGACCAAAGTTTTTACGGACGTAAAGAGATTAAAGATTTGATCGCATACTTGCGAGTTGCATCAAATTCCAGCGATGGGGTGAGTTTGCGACGAGTTATCAACACGCCAACTCGAGGCATCGGGGAAAAAACGGTAGAGAAACTCGAGGAATGGGTGAGTCGATGCGAAGCGCCGTCGCTCGGCGCGGCGTTGTTTGATCGCGCGTGGGCAAAGAATAGCGACAGCGACGACCCAGACCATGAGATTCTACCGTCTGCAAAAGATATGGGAATAACTGCGCGCGCGCGCAACTCTGTCCTCGCATTCGCGAAAACACTCATAGAAATTCGGAAGACGGCGGATACGGTGAGCAATCCCGGCGAGGTACTCAAGAAAGTCGTCGCGATGACGGATTACGAAAACCACGTGAAGGATAAAGACGACGCGAACGAACGATGGGGTCACGTCGCCGAACTCATTCAGCTCGCCACGGACGCGGAAGAAAACCTGGCTGAAAACGATATCGAAGGTGGTGGTGGTACAAATACTACGAGTAAAAGTCCCAAGACGACTTTAGCGGCGTTCTTGGAAGGCGTCTCTTTACTCTCCTCCTCCGAAGCGACGCACGGTAACGAAATGTTCGACGACGAGGAAGACGAATCGAGAAAAGAACGCGCAGATGCCGTTAAATTAATGACTCTGCACGCCTCGAAAGGTGCTGAATTTGATGTCGTATTTATCGCCGGATGTGAAGACGGATTAACGCCAAGCGCTCGAGCGAATGAAAGCGCCGAAGAACGCGACGAGGAAGTCCGCTTGTTTTACGTCGGCGTCACGCGAGCGAAAAAGAAGCTGTACCTGTGCCACGCGAGCACTCGCAGACGATTCGGGAGCAAGCCAGAAGTCCGCACTCGCTCTCCGTTCGTCGATGCCATCGCAGATGCCTTGGGCCAGTCCGGAAATTCCAACATTTTGAAACCGAAAGTGCCGAAATCCGCGAAACCGGCGAGGAAAAACACGTCTACGTTTGATTGGAAAAAACGTATCGTTGTAGATGCAGAAGAGAGTGCCAGTGGTGGTGGTGCTGGTGGTCACGGAGACGACGAAAAAGCACGTCGACTCCGTCGTGCTCGCCAATCGGTCGCTAAAGCAACCGGAATAGATGCAAATTCCATTGAGTTTTAAAAAAGTTTGTCGAAACGAGAAGCGAAACGAGAAAAAGGTCAGTCGAATAATCTCGTGATTTTTTAAAAAGAGAAGGATGATGCGGTGTTTTCTGTTCGCGCTTGCAACCTTCTTTGCATCATCACGTGTGAACGCGCAAGTTGCGCCGAGAACGACGAGTTCTCGCGCACACGACGCAGAGATATCGAAACCAAAACAAGATGTTCTGGACTTCATGCCGTGCTCGGAGAGAAAAGGACTGTTTCGTCCGCACCACGAGCGGTTTTTGCCAGTCGACTCAGAAATACTTTCACGAAGACACCAAGGCGATGACAGACGTGACGGACAAAATGTCGCGCACAGAAGACCGCCACACCCAGTTGGCGCGTGTTTTACCGCGCGATTACCCGAAAATATTGCGAACAACTGCATTCCCGATGTCGCGCTTTCCTTGGACAGCAAATTCATCGCAGCCGACGCCTTTCGAGTTTCGGATTACGTGGACATTCATTTCCAACTAGAGAGTCCGTGTGACTCGTGCGAGCTCGCTATCGAAGTCAACTGCCTCTCCGGTGACGACGTCGCCGAAGGAAGATTCAAAACCGTTTTCACGACGTTGTGGGTAGAAACGGTTACGGTCAAGCCCACTTTTTTCAACCACGCGGCTGCGCTCGCGATTGTTCAAGCGGAAAAGGAATCCAACGAAACTCTCACCGAAGAAGAAAAGTTGGAAATCAAGAAAGACTTGATACAAACTACCGTAACAAAGTGGCCATGCACGGAAGAGAAAGTTGAATGCGATGAAAACGGTGTGCCGACGCACGAGTTACCGGAGGAGTTGAAAGACAAAATCGAATACGCTGAATACGTGGCTGAAATGATGGAACAAAATAAGACGCTCACGCCGTTCCATTCCGTTCCCGAATTCGTCCGCAACGGCATGAGTTCGTATTAATAAAGAAGAAGAAGAAGAAGAAGAAGAAGTATTAAACACTGTCCGTGCGTGTTTATTATTATGCTTATGAATTCGCTACTTTTAATTAAAAATGTATAATAGTACAGCCGGAAAAGATAAAAACACGCGCTTTCCGCGTCTCCCTCTCTCCAAGCGCCTCGCTAATACTATCGCCTCGCTACGTATTCACTCACCACTCACTGCGCCAACAAATACTCCAACGCCTCCTCTTGGTTAAAATTACACTTCACCAACGCCCTCTCCGCGTCCTGTTCCCCGAAACCCATCTCCATCAACTTCACAACCTTCGGATCTTTCGCCGCTTCTACCTTCTGCCCTTCCTTCGCGTACTTCTCCGTCCACTCCTTCGCTTGCAGGTCAAACTGCGCGCGATTGGAAACGTACATCTTCGCCACCACCGCATCTTGCGGATCGTCCGGCTCCGCCGCCGCTAACAACGCTTGCACCGATAACAACGCCGTTTTAATCGTCAACGCTGGCGTCCACTGATCTTTCAGCACGTCCAAGCATATCGCGCCGCTTTGCGAGGAGACGTTCGGGTGCCACACTTTGGTCAAGAATTTCATCTTTGGCGGTTCGAACGGGTACGAGTTCGTGATGTGAATGTCCACGAGGAACGTTCCGCCTTGGTACGGCGTTTCCGATGGTCCTGTTTTTAAACGTTACAGTGAGTTAAAACAGGAGTTGGTCAGACGAGAGAACGAATGCGTACACACCAAAGCGTGGTGGTACAAAGAGACCACTTTCCCCGCTGTCTCTTGGGAAAGATTTGCGCACATCTCAAACACCTTAGAAAAGAGAGAGCAAAGAGAGAGAGATGATGATATTCGTACCCGTGATGGTCCCGCGCATGTGCGCCAACGAGTCCCCGACGAGTTCCACCGACACGCCGGAGGCTTTGTCCGAGGCAATTTCTCGCAGCTCTTTCGATAAGCGGTTGGTGTCCATGTGATGAGTGTCGAGATGGGATTTGTGTGATTTTACTGAGGAAACGACTCGTGATTTCTTCATTGGAGCGCGCACTCGAGCGCACTAAAACCGGCTTTTACGAGGGAAGAAGAAGCCACGAGAGACCAAAATCCGAAGAAGGAGGATGATATCTTTGCCTTTTACGCCCCAAAATGCAACGCGATGTTCTCAACGAGGGAGGCGTGTGATCGAAAGAGGAGAACATCGGGCGACGATGCGGTGTCGAACGCGCGCGAAAACAAGCGATGATGATGATGATGATGACGACGAGAGTAAAGAACGGATGATGTTACAAAAGGAGTTCACCGCGTTCGCGATTGAACTCGCAGAAGCGGCGAACGAAGAAACCTTGAAATATTGGCGAAAAACTTCTTCTCTAGGCGTGGAGACGAAAAACGATGCGAGTCCGGTGACGGTGGCGGATAAAAACGCGGAGACGGCGATGCGGACGTTGGTGAAACGTCGATATCCGTCGCACGCGATATTCGGCGAGGAACACGGGATTGAGTTAGGTTTGGAGAAAAGCGACGATAAGAAACACGAGTATTTGTGGGTGTTTGATCCAATCGACGGGACGAAATCGTTCATCACGGGGAAACCGTTGTGGGGGACCTTGATCGCGTTGTTGCGCGACGGCGAACCCGTCCTCGGCGTGTTGGAACAACCGGTGTTGAAGGAACGATGGATCGGGTGTAAGGGCACGCAAACGACCTTTAACGGGGATCCAGTTTCCGTGCACGGAGACGAACAGAAAGAGTTGAAAGAAGCGCTGATGTATTCGACGACGCCGCTCATGTTTTACGACGAAAACGAAGTTCGATACGAACGGTTGAAACGGGAGGTGAAAATCCCAATGTTTGGGTGCGATTGCTACGCGTACGGTTTATTAGCGTCTGGTTTTTGCGACATCGTCTGCGAAGCGGATTTAAAACCGTACGATTACATGGCGTTAGTGCCAATAGTGTTAGGCGCGGGGGGTAAAATGACCGACTGGGAAGGCGAGCCGCTGAAGTTTGTCGTCGAAGAAGAAGGAGGCGACGGGGAGTCTTTCCAAGGCGAGGTCCTCGCCGCGGCGAGCGAACGCTTGTGGAAGGCGAGCGTGGCGAGTTTGAAGAAACAAACTCGGTAGTAAAAACACGACGATAAAGAGAGTTTCGTCGTTTAGCAACGGAGTTGAATAGAACGCAATTAAACTTTTGTAGTAGCCAATGATGATGATGCGTATTCTTGAACGCACGCACGCGTCGCTCTCGCACCTTTTATTCCTTTTCTTCTTCTCCAGGTTCTCCCCGAAAAGCTTCACTTTTATCTCTGCGTCGTATTCACATACACACAGCGAGAGGTCAAGTTTTATACACAAACGCGCGTAAAAAGAAAATAAACGGAGATAAAAATGGTCAAGGTACGCGTTCGAGTTTTTAAATCGATCGCGCGTTCGTCGCGAGCGCGTCAATGTGCGCGCATTTCGCGTCTTTATCTAAAAACCATTTTGTTAACCGAATTGATGATTTTTGTACCAAACGACGCCGGCGACTTTCCCACTCGATGATGATGGGTACAAGAGGGTACACATGCGAAGTGTAAAAAGACACCGCGGGTCGTTGTGAACGCCTAATGATTCGTATTTGATGAAATTATGCGGCGAGTACATCAGGAGGGGCTCTTTTCGAGGGATCGTGAACGCTTTCCGCGCGTAAAGTCGGATTTTGACTTTCCGCACAAATTCGGCTCCCCTCCTCGAGAGTCTTTTCGTCGTCTTTTAAGTCTCTCTTTTTGGGAAGAATCCACTTTTTTCTCACAAATTTTCTCTAAAATATTCTCTAAACAGATTGGTAAAACTGCAATCACGCTCCCCCCGCCGAAGGAAATCGCGAAATACGTGTGCTTCATCCTGACCTTATGGGCGGTCGTCGCCGGTTTGTTTGGCGCGTTGTTATCCATCGCGGTGCAAATGCGAAGATATAAGTACCGGTCTTTACCGCAAAAATTTATCGGCAACTTTCGATACGGCGATAGTTCCAGGATGACGTACCCGACGAGTCAGCGCGGGTTGTATCCGTGGGTCGCGAAAGGCTGTGAATTGACGACGACGTCGAACCCGAATAGCTTTGTGAATAATGATGTTACGGTGTGGCCGACGTGCGTGCCGTCGGCGGCGGACAATAACGCGATCGAGTTTGAAGTCGTCGCGACGTGCGGTAAGGCTTGTTTAAATCCGTAATAGCAAACACGTATACATTATTAATTTCATCTATATAACTATAAACTTCTAAACCACTAAGCTAAATAACGAATATGCATACGCCTGCTCATCATTGATTCGCGAATAAAGCCCCTCCTACGAAATAGGCTGGAATCGACTTTCTACGCCAGTCATAGGTTGTCGTCCTTGACCGTCCACCATCCTGGTAATTTTCTCCCCGTCGTTCAAAATCTCCACGCCTTCGCTCGTGTTTCCGCCACACCCTCGACTCATGCCGACGTCCACGCGTAACACTTTCCCATCGCAGGCTGCAGTGGCACCTCCGCCGCCTTTTTGAATCGTGTGCCCGACGACCACTCTCTCCACGCCCGGTAAAAAATGCAACGCCCTCGACAACTTGGCGCAGTCGCATCTCTCTTCCTCCGTGTGCGCGTAATCTCTCGCCCAAACGATGCTTTGGTCGGATTGCACGTGCGAAGGAGGCACGCCTCTCGGATTTTCCGCGTTGCTTGCCCATTCTCGAATATCTTTATTTATATTCTCCAACCCATACAACGCGTGATGTTCTAAAACGCCAGCGTGGACGAACAACGTCGATCCGACTCTTTCGGCGACATTTTTGCCGGCGAAAAACCGCTTCGTGAACTCGCCTCCCGGGCACACCGCCTTCCACCGATTGATCGAGTGCACGTCGTCTTCGCGTATCCAACTCGGAAGTTTTTCGTGCCTCTTCTCCCCGGTTTCGTACGCGCACCAATTCGTTTGCTTCTTCTTCCGATATCTTCTCTCCATTTGCTTCTCGCTCCCGAAGCACATCTTCTTCAACTCCATTCCAATCTTTTGTCGATCGCGCCATCTCGTAAAATCCGCGCACCCTTCCCTCTGAGCGTACCTAAACCGACCCGCAATGTTCAACGTTTCGTGATTCCCTAATATCCTCACCAATTCACCACCACTCCTCTCCGCTTCTTCCGCCACTCTCTCGAGAAAGTACATCACGGCAACTTCGTCCGGTCCTCGATCGAGTTGATCCCCAACTTGCACCACGGTCGTTTTACCCCCGATCCATTTATCCTTCGAGTCTGTCAAATGGCACGCTCGAAACGCTCGTTTCGTTTGCTCCAAGTCCCCGTGTAAGTCGCCGATGGTGACCACTCGCTCTCGCGCCGTTCTTCCGTTGCGCGTTTCAATCTCTTTCGTGCCGCCACCTTTACCGTCATCACCATCAGAAAAACACGGCGCGCGAGACGCGCACCCAGCGCCGCCTTGCGCGTGTAACGTCCCCACGAACGCGTCCACGAACCCGTCCCAAATTTTCTCGATGTCTTCGCATTCCTCTCCGTATTTCTCAATCGGCGCACGTTTCGAATAATACAAAGACGAAACGTAATCCAACGTTTTCTTTTTCCCGGAGTGGAGTTTTCCTTTCACGAACGGAAACGTCTCGTTGAGTGTTTTCTCTTTCAGAGTGGTAAAGTATCCTCCCATGCGTGATGGTTTTTCTCCTGTATTCTTTGTCTCTTTGTCTCTGATCTGTTCGTCGTGTGCGCTCTGGTGTGTGGTCGCGTTATGTGTCGTGTGGTATTATTCTCTATCGCGTCTTTCTATTTATAAAGAAAATTCTCAAAACGAGTGCTCTAAATAGTCTTCTCTTCTTCGTCTTCGTCGCCTTCATCCGCCTCGATGTTGGCGGTCAACTGCTCCAACTTTTCCTCCAACGTGTCCATATCCTCTCCCTTTTCGACGAGTGTTCGGAAGAGAAACTCCTTTTGTTTTTCCTCCATGCCTAAAACCTCGAGCAAGTCGTCCATCTCTTCTTGTAAATCTTTGAGCGCTTCCGCTTTCTCGAGGTCGAGTCGAGCGCGCGTGGCGTCTTCGCGAGAAGAGAACTCGCTTTCGGCGTCGCGCAATCCCTGGGCGATGCCGGCTTTTTTGGCATTTTCAAGGAGCTGGGCGGTCGTTTCCGCGTCGGATTGGTTTTCGCTTCGAGCTTTGCGAAGAGATTGGAGTTCTTCTTCGGCTTCGGTGAATTGGTTTTCCACGGCTTGATACGCGGAGGCGAGCGATTTGAGCTCTTCGGTTTTCTCGCGGATGATGTTTGATTTGAGTTTGATTTCGCGTTCGAGCTGTGCAATGCGAGGGTCGTCCTGATGTTGCTGCTGTTGTTGTACAGAAGGAGGGGGAGGAGGAGCGAGGGAAGGTGATGGTCCTACCACTACTTGGGATGCCGGCGGGGCGGCAACGGCGATGGTCGCCGGCGCTTCTGCGTGCGCGCGAGTATTTGCAACGGTTTCAGCGAGAGTCTTGTTTCTCTGTCTTACCACGCGTAACTCGTTATCTAGCTGTTCGCACGTCGATTTTAATCTCTTCGCGTACGATTCGGCGTCTTCGCCTTCTTGCCGATCGAACGGCGACGTTTGCATTCCGTTCATACCACCCATACCGCTCGCATTCGAATCCTTCGTCGAATCGCCGCCGTATAATCGAACGATGGCTCTGCGCACTTCCGGTTCGAAGCGCTGAATAAAATGAGCCGTACTGTAATCGTACGGGTTGAAATCTTTGTTACTCGTGGTACCCGTCTTTTGATCGTGACCTCCGTTCGGCGACGACGTCGATTCCGCGAGTAAAGCAGCCGCGGTCGCTCTCGTCACAGTTGGCGGCGGCTTCGGCGGGAGCAGAGCTCTCTTAAAGTTGTCCGTGCGCGTGGCGTGTTCAATTGCAGCTAAAAAATCGTTCGTTCCGATTCGTCTGGCAACCACGTCGAGCACATTAGATGCAATCGCGTAATCTTGTTCGCCGTAATATGCCAAACAACATCCTAAACACACGCACGCGAGCGTACGAACGTCTTCTAACGAAGAGTATTTAGCTAAATCACTCAAGGTTGGAAGATGCGACGCGTCCGAGGTGACAAACGAGTGCACGGCTAAAGCGCAATCACTCAACCACGCGATGAGTAAACGCAAAATGGCACTTTGTAAAGATCCATTCGCGTCGTCCATTTTTTGCGCGATGGCGAGCGAGCGAACGCATCGCGGAAGTAAAAGTTCCGCAGATTTCGCCGATCCCATTTCCGAAAGCGGTTGCAAGTTAACCCTCAATGCGCGCATCTTCGCGTCCTCGTTATCTTCCAACATCGCTTTCAACGCAATCGTACTCGCGTAGCTTTCTATAAACTGCTGCTTTTTTTCGTCCTCGGAGATAAACCTCCCCGCAGAAGAAGAAGAAGAGGAGGATGTCGACGTCGCTCTCAACATGGCGCGCGCGAACAAGCCGCCTAAACTCGTCTCGCCCGCGAAATCGTCATCGCCGCCGTCATTTTCGTTCTCGTTTTGTCCGTCGTCAAATCCACCCAACCCAGTTGGCGCTAACGTACTCACGAGTAAGATTTGTCCATCCGTGTTACCTCTCACGGCACTTTCCAAGGCCATGAGCGCCGCTTCTCGTTCCGCTTTCGTCTCCGCCTTCAACGCCGTCCGCCCCAACGCCAACAAAGCTGGTTCGGGTACGCCGCTCCCTTTCCTCGCCTCTCTCGTAACTTCCGCGGAAAATAATCTCGCTTGATTCGCGTCGTGGTAATCAACCGCGTCTCTTAAAGCTCGCAACGCCGCCACTCGAATGGCTGCTGATTCTACTTTGCCGTTCCCGAGCGCGCACGTACACAACGCCTCTATCCCACCTCTCGCCGCTAATTCTCCCCGGTTTGTATCTCGGTTATCCTCTAAATTCGATAAAATTATCTCTCTAGCTTCCGCGTCTTGCGAAAATTCACTATCTTCCTCCTCCGGTAAGTTTACCGCGCCGACTAATAAAGACACGGATTCTAAAGCGCACAAGGCGTTTGCGGCTTTCTGCGCCGGGTACGCCGCCGCCGCGACATCCGATCCTATCCGTCTCTCCAACCCTTTAAAAAATTGCACCAGCTTCCCCACGCACCCGTTCTCTCGAAACAACGACTGCGCCAACGCGTTTCCTCTGATCAAATTATTACACAATTCCAAGCAATCCTGCACGACAATCCCGCCGTCTAAACCGTTCGAAACGCTCTCTCCGGCAAAACCAGCGTCGTCTCCCGACGATTCCGCGCGTATGATATCAAACGCAACTTCGAACATCCCTTCAAACGCGACTAACTTTTGAATCTCGCTGTGCCCTTTCGTGCACCTCGCCAATAAAAGCAACGTTTCGTTTCTCAGCACCTCGCTCTTCTCTTTCCTCGGCGAACAACTATTCACGAGCACCTCCGACGCTCCGGGCGACTTTACGATTTCCTCTTGCACTTTTTTCCTCGTGTTTCGTCTGCTCGACATCGCGCACAAAATCTGCGTCGCGTGATACTTCACGTAAAAATCGTTCGAAGATATCATTTGCAACATGCTGAACACGTTCGCGCTCTTCGCGGCCAGCGCCTCTCGATTCATCTCGCTCGCCGTTCGCCTCTCCTTCCCAATGCGCTGCTTCCCCATCATCATCTTCCCTCGTGCCTTCTCTTCTAACATCTCCCTCTCTTTTACTATTTTCAAATCCTCTTCGTGTTCCGTCGTCATCGCGGCGACCAACACTTCCAGCGCCGCGTGCGCTTGTTCGCTCGTTTCCTCCTCCTTTGCTCCTCTCTCTTGCATCTCCTCCAACAAACACTCAAAGATGACATCCACGCCGCCAACTTTCGCCGCGACCATTTGCGATGTTCTGCTTTCTCGCACGCAATCTCTCAGTTGGTTCAACACCTCGAGCGTCTCTTCCGGTAAGATTGCGTTCGAGAGGTGTTCGAGCAATTCGATGCATCTTTGCGCTTCCTCTTCGTGGGAAAAATCGAACGGTTCCATCTCATCATCGTCTCGTCCGTTTTTTCCTCGTTGGTGATTCTGTGCGCGATGATTTTTCAGCGTGGACGGTGCACCGAGGACGATGTTCTTCGCCACCTCGGTCACGGCAGAGCGGAACCCCATTATTCGATCGCGTGTGCGTATTCTCAGAGAGAAGTAGAGCACGCAAAACACAAACGGCCGTTCGATTGTGTGTCGAGTTTTTTAATTGTGTAACGGTCTCAGGAGTAAGGAGTAAGCACTTAAGAGTAAGAACGAAGCACTTGCATATTTAGGGTTTAAGTGCATAGTGGGTACTCTTGGAAAAAAAAAGTTCACGTGTGTCTCTTGGGAAAAAAAAAGGATCGATCGATGCTTCATTGCACATCCTCTTCTTTACGCAGCTGCGGAGCGCAGAAGAAAACAAGGTTCGTTTCGACGCACGTGAAAATGACTTCATCTTTGA
>Ga0255775_1003793_pt1 | contig 12266 bp, 18 predicted proteins | sample 011ome_26_FD_179973 | JGI IMG/M metagenome (GOLD analysis project Ga0255775, IMG submission 179973) | Coastal salt marsh microbial communities from the Groves Creek Marsh, Skidaway Island, Georgia - 011511BT metaG (version 2) | ecosystem: Environmental > Aquatic > Marine > Intertidal zone > Salt...
GCAAACCTATTGGAGAACTAACATGCCCTACACGCAACAACCCAATATTTACCAAGGAACAGAACGATTAATTGATCCTGGTACTTTTATTGCGTACAACTTTTGTGGTGGTACAGGTTTTGCTTTTGTAAACGCTTACAAATGGCACATTCCAAAACAATACACAGATGGTAATGGTAATTTACATTCCCCAGATCCATTTATTGTGTATTTATGTTCTAAACTTTATGGAACTACTGCTGCCTGGGGTGCACACGTTGGTTCAGGTCATGTACGAGATGGTTGGGAAGATCAAGATCCAAACCATTATTATTCAAGACACCCTGAATACAGACCAAAAGATTGGCCTGAAGGTAAACAACCCATGTATAAACATGTATCTAAGTATTTTTTACCTGTGTATCAATTAGATATTAGTGGTGTTATTGATTTAGATAAAGACACTTATGAACATTATGGTTCTAATTATCAAAATATTAATAATCAATGGAAAAAAGTATTTAAAACCCAACAAAAAACCCATCGATTTAAATATTACGATAAAAATAAATTGTTTAAAGACATGGATGTTCAACAATCTAATGACCCAAAACTTATTGAATATGCAGAAAAACAAATGAAAAACTTTGAAAAACGTAAAGCGCAAGTTTTACTGCGTAAATTACAATCCTAGGAGCTTTTATGAACGATTCTTTTGTGCGTGCACGATCACGTCTTATTCTTGACAATCCATTCTTTGGTACCTTATGTCTCAGACTCAAACCTGTAGAGCGTAATGACATAGATACAGGTGCCACTGATGGTAAACATTTGTTTTACAACCCTACGTGGTTTGAAAAGCTCAGACCTGAAGAACGTATTGGTTTTCTTGCTCACGAAGTTTTGCATGTTGTATTTATGCATCACACACGTCGACAAGAAAGGCATGCAGAAAAATGGAATGTAGCTGCAGATTACGTTATTAATCTTATTCTTAAAAGCAATGCTTTTATTCTTCCATCGGGTGGTCTTCTCGATGAACAATACGCCGACATGACTACCGAGCATGTATACAGTATATTGCCCGAACCTCCAGAGGGCTTTGGCGCCCTGTTGATTGCTAAAGGTGCTGGCGATGTTCTAGACCACCCCGATGCTGGTTCAAGTGAATCCGTTGGTGCTATTGAATCTCAACTAACTGTTGCAATACAACAAGCAGCTGAGCAAGCAAGAGCACAAGGTAAACTACCAGCTAACATGCAAAGTCTTATTGAAGACATTATAAAACCTAAAGTCGATTGGCGTGCAGTACTTGCAAGATTCTTGCGTGCTAATACCAACTCTGACTTTAGTTGGACACGTCCCAACAGACGTTTTATCTGGCAAGGTATGTATCTTCCTTCTATGTACAACCCCTGTCTTGAAGAAATTGCAATTGCAGTTGATACATCTGGTTCAGTAAGTGATGAAGAATTACAAACTTTTACCAGTGAAACATCTCATATTTTGCGTGAGTTAAGTCCAGAACGTATACATTTCATTCAATGTGATACTGAAGTTCACAAAGATGATGAATACACACGTGAATCATTACCACTCAAAGTTGAGTATCAAGGTCGAGGCGGAACTATGTTTAGTCCTGTTATTAATTACATTAACGAAAAGCACCCACGTGTAGCTGCGTTAGTGTATCTCACTGACTTAGGTTCAAACGACTTTGGAGACCAACCCCCTTATCCAGTTCTCTGGGTAACTACAGAAAAAGGAGAAGCGCCTTATGGTGAAATCATTGAAATTTAAACAGCACATCAGAGAATTTGGTGTGTCTGTTTTATCTGGAGGTGCAGTGTTGCTTGGCTTACTAGCTATCGCAACTTCATTGCATCATTTTATTATGTTAATAGGTATCCTAGTTGGTCTAGGCTGTACTATTTATTTATTGTGGAGACTAACTGATGGCTAATGTTATTGCATCATTAACAACCGCTCTATGGATTCTCATTGAGCTAATTCAATTTGCCTATATGGCATATCTTATGTGGAGGGACAAAAACAATGTTATTGATAGGCATTTTCAGCGCGCTAGGGCTGCTGCTGCTAGCGCTTAAAGCTGGCGGTCGTAAAACCATTGGTAATGATATTTTTGTTGACGTACTAATTACCGTTACACTCATGGTGTGTTTTTACGGCACATTCAGCGGCATGGCTGCTGCTATGGTTGGTGGTTTGTGTGCGTCAATTACTTTATTTATTATGAAGAAAACTATGCGTCATGAAGTATTATCAGTAAAAAAGCAACCTAAAAAAGTGCTTAACAAATTTACAATTAATACTCCAACAATTGCTTGGGAAACTGTAGAACCTAAGTGGCGCAAATGATTTGCACTAAATGTAAATCAAAAACAAAAGTCATTGACTCGCGTTTAGTAACTGAAGAACTTGTTTATCGCAGGCGGAAATGTACTGCTTGCGATAAAACATTTACTACATATGAAGAAAAGGCTCCACAAAGGAGCCCTTTCAATAAACCTTAACGGTTATTTAAGATACGTGTACCCACATTTCGATTGTTCCAGTACCACCACCAGTAGGTGCTGCTTGTACTAGAATATCAATTGTGTCATCAGATGTATATTCTTTTGGCGCAATGTTTGCATCGATGTGATCAGTACCACCAGCTTGTCCAACGGTAGAACCGTCAATGTAATAGTCAGCTGTTGTGCCGTCACCTACATCAAGGACAATTGTTGTACCAGTATCTAGGTCGTCTGTTTTAATCACAACTTTGTGAACAGTCTCACCTGCAAATACATCAACCATTTGAATAACATCATTTAGTACCAAAGCTGTAGAAGCTTCAAACTTTGAATACCTAACACCCAACTGTCCAGAAGGGAAAGGTTTAAAAGATTGGTTACCACTTACTACGTCTGAAGTATATGTTGATGCCATAATATATTTCCTATATTGTTATATAACACTTAATTGTGTCATACTTAAAAAACATAAAGCATTCAGGATGAATGTCAACTAAAAATTATGGATGATTGTTGATGGCAAAAATTTACGTAAAACGTAATCCAGTACACCCCTACCGATATTCAGATCCAAACGATCTGCCATTTATACAATGGAAATTAGTTAGTAAAGGCACAGCTTTTAATATGGTCCATAGTAAACAAATTGGCTGGGAGCGAGCAAAGAAAAACGAATACAAAGAATGGTGCATGCAAATGCAAAAGTTCAAGGAGGAACTATGACTGACTATTGTATAAAAGCTAGTGAAACTAGATCACGAGACATCTGGATAACAGATGCAAAATCTGAACAAGAAGCTAAAACAAAAGCCGAAATAATATTTCAAGAAGATTATTTTAACCCTGAGAAAGATACTATTAGTTATAACTTTCACAGATATTTAACCCGACCCACAAAAAAGCGAGATTCTGATGAATAATGTTTATCTAGACTTTGAGACTTATTATGATACTCAAGTATCTTTATCAAAAATTACTACACTTCAATATGTACATCACCCAGAATTTAAAATCTGGGGCGTAGGTATTAAATTTAATGATGAACCCACAGAATGGTTCGGTGAAGATGAATATTTAGATGCATTACAAGAGATCTCCTGGGAAGACTGTGCTGTAATTTGTCACAATACTTTGTTCGATGCTTACATACTTACACAACACCTTGGTTTATATCCAGCATACTATTACGATACAGCTGCCATGGCCCGTGGTTTGTATCCAAATCAATCTGCGTCTTTAAAAGCAACCGCCGAACGTGTATTTCCTAACGATGAAACTATGCGTAAAGGAGAAGAATTAGTTAATGCAAAAGGTATACGTGATTTAAGCCCAGAGCTAGACAAACAAATAGGAGGCTATTGTATACAAGATGTAGATTTAACTTATGCAATCTTTCAACAATTTATACAAACATACCCTCAGGAAGAGTTAGATGTAATAGATCTCACTTGTCGTATGTTTGTTGAACCAAAACTTACATTAAACAGTGAATTATTAATAACCCACAAAGAAGAAACAAAACAAAGAACTTTAGATCTTATTGAAAAATCTGGCGTAACAAGAGATGTACTTGCATCTCAAAAAAAGTTTGCTGAACATTTAGAAAGTTTAAATATTACTGTACCAACAAAGAAAAGCCCTAATACGGGACAACAAATCCCTGCTTTTAGTAAAACAGATTCTGCATATATACAAATGCAAAACATGTATCCAGAATACAAACACTTATGGGACGCCAGGGAAGCTGTAAAATCACGACTAGAAGAAACCCGTGCACAAAGATTTTTAGAAAACATTAACCCTGATGGTACATTTCCAGTACCGCTTAGATATTATGCAGCACACACTGGGCGTTTTGGTGGTACAGACAGTCTTAATTTACAAAACTTACCTAGAGGATCTGTTTTACGTAAAGCACTTACAGCCCCCGAAGGTCAACGTTTATTTGTTGCTGACTTGTCAAACATCGAAGCACGTATGCTTGCATGGTTATCTAATCAACAAGATTTACTTAACGCATTTGCTGCGGGCCGTGATGTGTACAGCGAATTTGCTTCTCAAATTTATGGTAAACCCGTAACTAAAGCTGACAAACTTGAACGCTATGTTGGTAAGACAGCTATCTTAGGGCTAGGTTATGGTATGGGTCATGAAAAATTTAGGTATACACTTAAAGTAGGTACGCCCTCTGTTGATATTACAGAATCCACGGCCTTGTCTATTGTAAGTCAATACAGAGCTATGTACCCAAACATACCACAATTATGGAACGCATTTAAATATCATCTATTTACTATGGCTGTAACTAACAAAGACAGTAAAGTTCCTTATGGACCTTTATTTATTAAATCAAAAGCAATTGAGCTGCCAAACGGTATGCATTTGTATTATCCAGGACTTATTTATGAAAATGGTAATCACATGTATAACTCAGGTAAAACCATGGTTAAAACTTATGGAGCTCGACTTGTAGAGAATGTAGTACAAGCGTTAGCCCGTACCGTAATTGTTGAACAAATGTTAACTGTGCACAAAATGCCTGAAGTATCTGTCGTATTGCAAGTTCATGATGAGATTATATCTATTGGATCAAATATTAACCCAGACGAGACACTTGCTAAAATTATAGATATAATGAAAACACCCCCTCTGTGGTGTTCAGATTTACCACTTGACGCAGAAGGAGGACATAGTCAACAATATGACAAATGAAAAATTTAGTTTTAACAAGGAAAAAAGGGGATTCAATTATTTTACAAAAAGATGACGAACAGCTATGTAAAGTTACCGTCACTCACGTAGGCCTTAAACAAGTTAAACTTGCTTTTGAAGCAGATTCATCAGTTATCATTGACAGGGAAGAAGTATACAATTTAAAAAATAAAACATAGGAGTTAAACATGGAGCTAGTTTTCCTCAAAGCCAAGCAGAAGCTTGCAAAAAAAATATCAAAACAAGGAGTAACACCTTACCCACTGATTAAAAACTTTACATCAGTACACAAAGTAATTAAAAAAGATCCAGATAAGTTATTAAATGAACTTACAAAAGCGGCCTCAGCTGGTATGTGTTTACACAAAGGGCCCCTCAAGCGTGAGTTAAACAACGAACCCCGAGCGTTGATGACTGACCGTGTAGCGTCAACCCATTTACTTGTTCTTGATTTTGATAACATTCAATTACCACTACCAAAAAAATCTGAATTAAATACACAAGACTTAGAGAATTTATCTGAACAACTTGTACAACAGTTACCCCCTGAATTTCACGATGTAACATACATTGCTCAAGCCAGCGCTTCATTAGGGTACAAAAAAGAATCTGTTTCATTACATATCTTTTTTATATTAGAAAATGCTATACACCCTAAAGTATTAAAAGAAGCACTTAAATTATTAAATTATGAAACACAATTTTTAGCAGAGCGTTTAACTTTGTCTGCAAACGGTCAAAGTTTATCTTACAAACTTGATCCAGGCGTAGCTGACAACTCTAAAATTATTTATATTGCACCCCCTACTTTTGTAGATGGTGTAAAAGACCCAATACAAGGCTCACGTTTTGTATTGGTCAACCGTGGTTCGTCAACCTTAGATCTTTCTACTTTATTGTTTTCAGTTAACCCTGAACGCGTACACAACTTAGGTGTACAAATAAAAGATAACTTAAGAAAACAACTTAACTTACCTAAGAAAGCAACTAAAACCAGCACAATTACTATTGCTGGAGAACCACAAGAAGTATTACAAAACCCTGATAAGATGACAATCGAAGTAAGCAGGGTTGCAGAACCTTATGTTAATTGTAATGTTAATGGCGGTGACAGTGCTGGATATTATTTTTTATTAACAAGCCCGCATTACATGTATAACTTTAAAGGTGAACCCATTTGGGAAATACAAAAAGCAGATCCAGACTTTTATAAAAATATCTTTGAAATATTTGCAGACAAAATAGATCAGGATAAAAAGTTAAGACCTATTGCTCTAAGAGATTTTTACACTGACACTTATTACAACGGAATTTATGATGAAACAATTGAACAATTCACAGACGAATACCCCCTTACTCCAACAAATAAGCAATCGATTGAAGATTTTATGCGTTCTCATAGTCGTCCTCCCTTGGATTACATTCCTGACGCTAGGGTTGTATTTGACCCGTCTGTTAATAAAGGTATTCAATTAGAAGAAGCACCTTACTATGTAAATTTATATAGAAAAACTCCTTACATGTTAAACGCATCGGAAGATGCACCTGAATTAGAATATGGGACAGCGCATAAACTTCATAGCTCCGCTCCTTTTACTGCGAAGTTGTTGTCCCATGTTCTTGGCTCAGGTAAAACAGAGTTTGAACACTTTGTTAATTGGCTTGCATATATTTATCAAAACAAAAGAAAGACAATGACAGCCTGGATTTTTACAGGTGTACCAGGTACTGGTAAAGGGTTGTTAGTTCACAAAGTACTTAAGCCCTTGTTTGGTGAACAACAAGTACCAATGCGAGCTTTAGAAAATATAGAAGAACAATTTAATTTGTACATGAGAACAGCTCTCTTTCTTGTAGTTGATGAATTTAGAATGGCAGACTCAGGTTCTGTTGGCAAAATGGCTGATAAATTAAAACATCAAATTACAGAACCTAATCTTACAATTCGTGCAATGCGTACAAACCAAATTGAGCTGCCAAGTTTTTGTAATTTCTTATTTCTAACTAACAGAGGCGACGCAGTAAAAATAGAAGATGGTGATCGTCGTTACAACGTGGGGCCACGTCAGGAAGTAAAGTTAGAAAAAGCTTACCCTGAGTTACTTACAAACATGGCGCAGCTGGAAACTGAACTGTACACTCTAGCAGGCGTATTAGATAAATTTAAAGTAGACCAACGCATGGCACACACAGCTTTAGAAAACGAAGCTAAAACACAAATGAAAGAAATTTCAATGTCAGTGCTTGAAGAATTTGCATTTGCAATTAGACAACGTAATCTTGAATACTTTATTGATATATTAGAAATACCACTTACAAATACTTTTGACGCTGGTGGTATAAGTACAACTCAACGTTATGTTAAGGACTGGGTTGCACGCGTAGGACAAGACATGTGTATACCCATGTCTCACTTTAAATTAGTTTACGATATTCTTACAGATAGCCGTAATAAACTCTCACAACGAGATTTTACAAAAGCAATGTCTAGACTTAATATAAGTACATCTGTCAAGCGCATACAAAGTAAAACGGTGCGAGGGGTTGTATTAACTTGGAAATTAGCTAATACTATACGAGAAGACATAATAGATAATCATTTTGAAGAGAATGATTTAAAGTTAATTAAAGAGAGTTAATATTATTCAATGAGTGAGCTTGTACAAAACAAGCGTCCAGATCTGATAACTGTAACAGAATTGGACAAACCCAAGGAACTGGGCCTGATACCTGCATGGTCTCATTCGGCTTTAAAAACATATGAAGCCTGTTCTTACAGATCCTACATCGCTAAAGTAAAAAAAGTACAAGAAGATTTTGGACCTGCTGCTGCACGCGGTACAGAAATACATTTACAAGCTGAAGATTATGTAAAAGGAGAACTTGCTGAGTTTCCAGATTCCCTTAAAAAATTTGAACCACAATTTGAAAAGCTCAAAACTCTTTTTGCAGATGCAAAAGTTGAGCTTGAAGGAGAATGGGGTTTTACAATTGATTGGGAACCTTGTGGTTGGATGGCTCCTGAAGTATGGGGTAGAGTTAAACTAGACGCCATCGTACATGAAACAGAAACTTCAGCGCGAGTCATTGATTACAAAACAGGTAAACAATTTGGTAATGAGATAAGCCATTCACAGCAAGCTTTAACTTACGCCATAGGAAGTTTTATGCGTTACCCAGAATTACAAAGCGCTAATACAGAAATATGGTATTTAGATCATGGAACAATAATGGAACAAACATATACAAGAGATGAAGCTATGATGTTTATGCCAACATTACATGAACGCGCAATAGCTATGACTACTGCGACAAAATTTCCACCAAACCCCAGCAATTATAATTGCAAGTGGTGTTCGTATGGTAAGGGTGAATACCCTATTTGCGAATGGGGAATGAAATAAGTATAATAAATACTTAACAACGAACGAATAACAATGAGGAACGAAACATGGAAGATATTCCTGCTTACGAGCATCAAACAAAAACAACCAACTTTATTTTATCCAACCCCCGCTGTCTTATTACATCAGATCCTGGTACTGGTAAAACAAGAGCTGTGCTTGACGCTATTACAAAAATACCGGGCCGTACTCTTGTACTCGCACCTTTATCTATACTTGAAGCAGCTTGGGTTGAAGATATATTAAAGTTTCAACCAACTATTAAATATGGAGTAGCATATGCTAAAAACCGTAAAAAAATATTTTCAGACCCTTCTCACGAAATGGTCATTACTAACTTTGAAGCTGTCAATTTTTTACACAAAAATAAAAATCTCCTTAGCGGCTTTACTAAAATCGTTATTGATGAATTTACCGCTTTTAAAAATCGAGAGTCAAAACGCTCAAAAAATCTCAAACAAATTATCAACCAGTTTGATTATAGGATTGCCATGTCTGGTACTCCTAATAGTAATTCTATTCTAGATCTCTGGCATCCTGTATTACTTGTTGATGACGGTAAGCATTTAGGCGAACGCTTTTTTGCTTACCGCAACCAAGTATGCACCCCTAAATTTAATGGCTTTGCTAATGAATGGGTTGACAAGCCAGGCATCGAAGAAGCTATAGCAAAACAACTTAGCGATATTACAATTCGTTACAAACTAGAAGACTGTGTAGATCTTCCACCAAACATCGTACGAACTGTACGTACACACTTATCTCCTCAAGTTCAACAAATGTACAAAACATTCGCAGAAGAGAGTGTTTTGTATACACAAGCAGGTACGATTAATGCTGTACACGCAGGAGCCCGAGTTAAAAAGTTATTACAACTCATCTCAGGCGGTGTGTATGATGAAGAAGGTCAAGTTCAATACATTCACCAAGAACGTTACAACTTAGTCATCGATCTTATTAAAGAACGCAAACACTGTATCGTAGCGTTTAATTGGAAACATGAAAGAGATGCGCTTATAGAACAAGCAGAAAAAGAAAAGCTATCTTATGAAATTATTGATGGTAGTGTTCCTGCTGAAAAACGTATTGGTATTGTACAACGCTTTCAAGCAGGCCAAATACGTGTATTGTTTTGTCATCCACAATCTGCAGGTCATGGACTTACTCTTACAAAAGCTACCACAGCAATTTGGTGTTCTCCTACATACAACGCAGAACATTTTCAACAATTCAATCGACGTATTCATAGAGCAAGTCAAACACAAAAAACTGAAACAATACTTATTGCAGCCCATAAAACCTGGGAAGAAGATGTGTATGCAAAATTAAATGGTAAGCTAGGTAAAATGGAAAACCTTCTTCATATATTAACAGGGCTACAAAATGGAAAAACACAAACTACAACTTAGTATAGAAATTATGGAAACTGTAGAAGAATTAAAAAAGCGTCCCGCTGATGTTATTGCAGCAGCTTTAGTATTTGCTATATCAGAACTTTTAGTTTTACGTGGAGATATAGATCAAGATAATTTAGAAGAATTAGTTTTACAGGCTGGCAAGGAAGCCATTACATTAACAGACGGAGTGTTTCTTGCAACACCCGCAAACAGTACGGAGACTATACATTGAACGACGAAACACGAAACATGGATGACATGTTAAATGATCTCGCGGATACGCGAACCCAATTAGCTAATTTGCTAGAACAAGAAAAAATTCTTAAATCTAGAAAATTAGAATTAGAAACACAAATCGCAACCACACTAAAGAATCAAGGGATTGATCGAGTGGGGAATGATACGTGTACCGTTTCTATTAAAACAGAAACGGTCCCAACGGTAGAAAACTGGGATTTTGTTTACCAGCACATACTCGATACAAAACAGTTCGAGCTGCTGCAAAAACGTATGTCAGCAACTGCTTATAGGGAATTGTTACAACTCGGCATGGATTTGCCAGGCGTAACATCAACGGAGTTGACCCGAATTAATTTCAGGTCAAAGTAATATTAACAATATCAACGAAACAAGGAGTACGTACTATGAGTGATATTGCATTAGTAAGCGATAAGGTACCTGCACACGTGCAGGCTGGTGGTGGTCTTGGTAACGAAAACGTTACTGCAGATCACTTGCAAACCCCTAGGGTTAAACAACTTCAACAGTTATCTAATGAAGTTGACGAAAACCACAGTGAACACATTGAGGGAAGCAAACCAGGTGACTTTATCAACACCATAACAAGAGAAAACTACGGAAAAGAAATTTACGTTATTAACGTAAAATTCACCGAAGAGTTTGTCGCTTGGAAAAAACGAGAAAAAGGTGGGGGCTTAGCAGGTACATACAGTACTGAAAAAGATGCCATTGATTCTCTAACTGCACAAGGATTGAATCCTGATGATTTTGACATCACTCAGACTCAATCTCATCTTTTAATTAAAAAAGATGCAAAAACAGGTGCACTTGATACACCATTTATCTTTGACTGTGCTTCATCGAAGCTAAGAGTCTCAAGAGAATGGAACACGCAAGTCGCCCGTTTAGGTGGAGATAGATTTTCTTCTCTATGGAAGATGTCTTCTTCACAAACCCAAAACCGTGCAGGGCAAAAGTTTTATAACATTGCCGTAGAAAATGTTGGTTGGGTTACTGATGACGATTACGAAAACGCTAAAAAAGTATTTGATAGCGTATCTAAGTAATTATTTTACTTACATGGTGCGACATATACTGTCGCGCCGTGTATACTAAGTTTAGGATGTATTTAATGTTAGATTGTAATAAATGTAATAAACCCAGACATGCCTGCAAATGTTCTACTGCACATAAAGGTTGGTTCTGGGATCATGTAAATAAAACGTTTTATCGATGGCATGATTTACAGCTTCTTATGCGAGAGCGAGAAATAAAGCTTGAAAGAAAAGGACTTCATCAACAAAATCCACAAGAAACTTCCTAAAGAAATTTATAAGTGGAAAATCAATGACCCATATCATGGCGGTGTACCCGACACTTTTTATTCAGGCCCAGCAGGGTTTGCTTTTTTTGAATACAAATATATACAACAACTTCCCAAACGTGGCACGTCAAAAATAAAAGTTGATCTTTCGCCACAACAAAGAATCTGGTTACAAAGACAGTATGACTACAACATGCCTGTGTATTACATTTTAGGGGCCCCGGATCTTTGTATTGTAAGCCAAGACTTCCAAAAAGAATTTTTTACTTTAGACGAGTTTCTCAAGTGTGCCTTGCCAATTGAACAATTTATAGACAAAATAAGCAACATATGTTTACATAATAAGGAGGATTAAATGGAATTTGACCCAGTAAACAAACCTGCACACTATAACCAGGGTGGTATAGAGTGCATAAGTGCAATACAAGCAAGTATGACAGACGATCAATTTGCTGCGTACTGTAAAGGTAATGTAATGAAATATCTTTGGCGGTATGAACAAAAGAACCAAGAACAGGACTTGCGAAAAGCAGAGTGGTATCTACAGCGTCTAATAAAAGTTGTAGAAAAAAACAATGACTGAAGAAACACGGTTTACTAGATTAACAAAAGCAATTGGTTGTTGTGCAAGTCTTGCGGATTGCCCTTGTATTGGAGTTTGTTCTGTAACCCA
>Ga0255775_1003797_pt1 | contig 12253 bp, 9 predicted proteins | sample 011ome_26_FD_179973 | JGI IMG/M metagenome (GOLD analysis project Ga0255775, IMG submission 179973) | Coastal salt marsh microbial communities from the Groves Creek Marsh, Skidaway Island, Georgia - 011511BT metaG (version 2) | ecosystem: Environmental > Aquatic > Marine > Intertidal zone > Salt...
AAACTGGCCTTATCCTCATCCAATGCGGCCAGTTCCTCATGGCGTTGCGCCTCTTTCTCGATCAATTGCTGCAAGCGGGTCTCAAAATCTGCGATCGTGGCCTCGGCTGTGGATTTTTCGTCCTGTAACGCGCTGAGTTGCGCCTCTGCATCTGCAATACGGGCTGTATCTTCCAACGATTGGGCCAGAAGCAGGGTCAATTGCGCTTCCAGCTCCGTGATCTGCCCTTCCGATTGGCTTTGTTCACGCAAAAGCGACGCCACTTGCGTTTCGAAGTCTAAGATCGTGTCTTCAGACTGGGACTGCTGCGTTTGCAGTTGCGACACTTGCAGTTTGAACCGCTCAATCTCTCCTTCCGCCCGCTGTTGCAGCGCCAAGAGATTGGCCACTTGCGTCTCGAAATCATTGATCCTTTCGGTGGCCGCTTTGAGGTCTGCAGCCCGGGCATCGCGCTCGGCGGTCAACGTCGCAATAAGGCCCAATTGCCTTTCGCCCTGAGCCTGCGCAGCGGCAAGCTGATCGTCAAGTTTCGCGACCTGAAGGGTGAGCTCGGAGGCCGCGGCGCGCTCCAAACCCAAAGCATCGCCGAGAGCCAGGATCTGCCCTTCCAAATCTTCCAATTGCGCGTTTTTCTGGGCGATATCGACGTTGAGCTCATCGAGCAACACCCCCTGCCCTTTGATGGTTTGCTGCAACACAAATTGCATCACCGCAAAGATCGTGAGCACAAACATCAAGACCAGCAATAGGCCAGTCATCGCATCGACAAACCCCGGCCAGATAGAGGCTTGGAACCTTGCGCCAGTGCGTCGGGAAAGTGCCATCGCGCGCGCCTAGCTCTGGTCGCGGCTTGTGGGATTGGACAGGGCTCTGATCGCCTTTGTCAGATTGGCCAGATCACTGCGGATTTCGGACAGGCTTTCTTGCCGGCCACTTGAGACTTCCTCAAGCACGCGCAGCATCTGCACATCGATCGAACGCAGACGCATCCGGCTCTCCGCATCCATCCCGTCACCGCCGCCGCCTTCGCCCATCCGCGCGATCATCCGCTCTTGACTGGCCGCCACGCGTTCAAGGGCTTCGGTCTGCCCCTGATCGAGCTTTTGCGTGAGCTTCTCCAAGCTCGCCGTCATCGCCATCAAATGCGACTGTACATGGGCCTGATCCTGCCCGGTTTGCGCATACATCCGCGCCATACCGTCCATCTGCTCAGACATCTGTTCCATCATCGCGCCGAGCATGGTGTTTTGCGCGCCCTCTTCGCCCTCGCCGCCCGAGAACCCCACCCGGGTGATGGTCGACAACCATTCTTCCAATTCGCCATAAAACCGGTTCTGCCCCCGGCCAGAAAACACCTCAAGCAACCCGACAATCAGCGAGCCGGCCAGACCCAATAATGAGGAGGCAAAGGCCACGCCCATCCCGTCCAGCTGCCCTTCAAGACCCAGCTGTAGACGCGAGAAAATATCCACCGCGCTTTCATTCTCGCCCGGGGTCAACGATTGGATCGTGGCCACCAAGGCCGGCACAGTGGTGGCCAGACCATAAAACGTGCCCAACAGGCCAATCAGGATCAGCATATTGGTGATATAGCGCGTTAATTCGCGCTGCTCATCAATGCGCGTGGAGACCGATTCCAAAATAGACCGCGATGAGGCGGAGCCGAGCTGCGTGCGCGCGCCGCGCCCGCGCAGCAGGCTGGCCAGGGGCAAAAGCAATTGCGGCGGCTTGGCGTCCTCATGGCCATCTCGCTGGCTGGCAAAGCCTTCGATCCATTGCACCGAATAGATCAGCGACAAAACCTGATGAAAACAAGTGGCCACGCCAATGAGAAACACAAAGAGGATAAAGGCGTTGAGATAGGGATTGGCCCAAAAGGTAGGCCCAACGCTGGGATAGGCCAAATAGCCCAAGCCCACGACCCCGCCGACAATGGCCAGCATGGTGAGGATTTGACTAAGCGGCTGCGAGAACTGAGGCGTTTGATCTCGGCGGATATGATCCATATCTGTGGTCCTGCCCTTAAATTCTAAGTCTATAAGTTTACTGCGCACCGCCCTTTAAGCCAAGCGGTTATGCAGATTTAGTTAAATTTGCGACTTTCTGTGCCAAATAATCCAATTGCGGATCCGGGATGCCCAGATCGCGTAACATATCGGCGGTTTTAAACAGATATTCCGGGTTTGGCCCACGGCCTCCCACGGCCCGCGCGCTGATCTCGGCCTGCTGATCCAGCCCATAGCAGCAATATTGCGCATGATCGCGGTCCACCACATAGGTCACGGCCCGTTCGCGGCGCCCATCGGCCAGGGGCAGATCCACCCATCTTTCCACATAGGCCGATGAAATCAACTCCCGCGCGCGCAGCTCTTGCAGCACATGCTCAGCCTCACGCTCATCCACCCGCAGGGCCAGCCCGGCGCAAAGATCCGTCGCCTCTGCCTTATCCAGCGCGAGAACCAAGCCCGGATCCTCGGGCGTGCCGCGATGATGGATGGAGAGCATGCAAAAGGAGCGCCGATAGCCCGGCAGGTCCGCGCGCATCTGCTCGATGGGTTCAAACCCGGGGTTCCACAGCAAAGAGCCATAGCCAAACACCCACATTTTCGCTGCCTCCTTCGGCCGGCCTCAGATCACGCAGCCTATACGCCCTATTGCGCGCCAATAAAATACCCCGCGAACATCCCGCGCGCCTTCTGCTCTTGATAGAGCGCCACCTGCGGATATGATAGGGAGATATGGCATAGGGTATTGAGCCAAAAGCAGATTTTGAAAAACGATTTTGGAGGCGGGCATGACGGCGGCAGAAGAGGACACCCCATGGTTGAGATTGGCGAGGATTTCACGGAATGATGAGGAAAACAAACGGCTGTGGAATGGGTATCAGAAATATTTGTTGCGGCCGGATATAGATGAGTATCAACGCCAGATGGAAAATCCAAAATTCGCAGATATTGTGGATCTTTCGGACGCAGAAATTCATAGCATTCAAACTGAAATACCAGACCTTCCGAAAGAATTGGGAAAGCATGGCCCAATTTTTCTGACTAACCGCAACACAAAAATCCAAAGAGGCCTTGGCTTGGATGGGTTCTATTTCGCGTTTCGCGTTGTCATCGAAAACACTACATTTAAGCGCTTGCTCTCTTTGTGCGATGCGCAATTCGCAGAGCACCTAGATGCCTTTAAGTGCGATTTTGAAGGAGGCCTAATAGCAATAAATGCCAATTTTGGATCAACCACAATTTTTTCCAACTGCCATTTTATCGGGCGTACATATTTCGACAATACAAAATTTGAAAACGCTATTTTTGATCAGGCAAACTTTCAAAATGCCTGCGCCTTTGAAAATGTGGAGTTTGCCGGACGAGCGGTCTTTAAAGACTCCATTTTCACCAATTCAGCCAATTTTTACTGTGTGGAATTTCATGATTTTACCTCTTTCGATTTAGCAGCAGCTTCCAGCGCGGCGGTACCACTAAGCTTTCAGTATGCCGAATTTTTCAAACGTCCCCCCAGGTTTTTTGGCCGCGCGCTGCATGAAGATACCGATTGGACGGGCGTTAAACTGCCAGACTCCAAAGCGCAGGCGGCTCTACCTCGGCATCTCTTAGAGGAGGACAAACGCGCCTATGAGCAGTTGCGGATCAAATGCGGCGCCCTGGGCAAGGTGGAAGATGAGCATCTGTTCTTTCGCAAGGAGATGGAGCTCACGGGCCGCCTCTCCCCTTGGTACACCCGCGCCACCTATTGGCTTTATCGCCTTGTGTCAGATTATGGCTACAGCTATTGGCGGCCGATTGCTGGGATGGGGTGGCTATGGGCCCTGTGGAGCCTATTTTACGCGCTTCATTTCATGGCCCGAGACCAGCTGCATCTGTGCATGGACAGGGTCGAGCTTTTGCGCAGCATCGCGGGCCTGTCTTTTGCGAATATTTTTGCCGTCTTTGGGTTTTATCGGCGGTTTCCCAGTGATCTTTTGGTCGATCCCACGGTTGTGACCGTTCTGCTCACTGTGAGTGAAACCCTGCTGGGCTTTGTGTTTTTGTTCTTTCTGGGTCTTGGGCTGCGCACGCGGTTCCGGCTGCGCTAGGGCCTGGGCCCCAAGGAACGCCGCGGGCTTTAGCGTTTCTTGGGGCTTTAGCTTTTCTTGCGGCCAAAATCGGGGGCATCCGTGTCTTGGCCCGCATCGATGATGCCCCGGCGGATGGCGCGAGTGCGGGTGAAATAGTCATGCAGCATCTCACCATCGCCGGTGCGGATCGCCCGCTGCAGCGCGAAGAGCTCTTCGGTGAAGCGGCCGAGGATCTCCAAGGTCGCATCCTTATTGGTCAAAAACACATCGCGCCACATGGTCGGATCACTGGCGGCAATGCGGGTAAAGTCGCGAAAGCCGGTGGCGGAGAAGTTGATCACCTCCGAATTGGTCACCCGGTGCAGATCATCGGCCACGCCCACCATCGTATAGGCGATTAAATGCGGTGCATGGCTGGTCACTGCCAGCACCAAATCGTGGTGGTCCGGATCCATTTCCTCGACCTTCGCCCCCAGCGCCTGCCAATAGTCCGACAGCTGCGCCACGGCCGCTGTATCGGCGCCATTGGGGGTCAAAAGGCACCAGCGGTTGTCAAACAGCTCCGCAAAGCCCGCCCTTGGGCCGGAATGCTCAGTGCCGGCCAGCGGGTGGCCCGGCACGAAATGCACGCCCGGCGCAATATGCGGCGCCACCGCCTCAATCACCGCGCGCTTCACTGAACCCACATCCGTCACCGTGGCGCCGGGTTTGATATGCGGCGCCAGCTCGGCCATCACCTCGCCCATCGCGCCCACCGGCAAGCAAAGCACCACCAGATCCGCCGCACGCACCGCACTGGCCAGATCGTCGCAGACCGTATCGCACAGGCCAATCTCGCGCGCCGTGGCGCGGGTTTGTTCTGAGCGAGCATAGCCTGTCACATGCGCGCCCATGCCCGCCCGGCGCATCGCCCAGAACATCGAAGAGGCAATCAACCCTAAGCCCACAAAGGCCACGCGATCATAGCTCATGGGGTTTTCTCCAAAAAGCTCCGCACCGCCTGCACCACCCGCGCACATCCCGCCATATCCGGCACGGTGATGCGCAAACACTCCGGCAAGCCATAGCTGCCCACCCGGCGCACAAGAATGCCCAGGCTTTGCAGATGGTCATCGCAGGCTTCCGCCTGCTCTTGGCTGGCGAAACGGGCCAGAAGGAAATTCGCGTCAGACGGGTCAGAGGCGACGCCCAGCGCGGCGAGCTCCTCGGCCAAATAGGCGCGGGCCGCATTGTTTTGCGCCCGATGTTGAATGACGAAGTCATGATCACGCACCGCCGCTTCACCGGCGGCCAATGCTGGCGCGGAAATATTGAACGGTCCGCGAACGCGGTTGAGCACGTCAATGATATGTTGCGGCCCATAGCCCCAGCCCACGCGCAATCCCCCCAGCCCGTACATTTTCGACAGGGTGCGCAGCATGACCACATTGTCATGCGCCTCAACAAACCGCGCGCCACCGTCCCAACCCTCGACATAATCGGCATAGGCCCCATCAAGCACGATCACCACAGTCTTTGGCGTTTTCGCAATCAACTCCGCAAGATCCTCGTCAGAGATTTTTGTCCCCGTGGGATTGCCCGGATTGGCAATGAAGATCATCCCGGTGCGCGGGGTGATGGCGGATAAAATCGCCTCAACGTCCACATGGCGCTCGGCCTCTGGCACGCAGACAAGCCGCGCACCGGCCGCCATGGCATAAAGACGGTACATTAAAAACCCATGCTCGGTGTGAATGACCTCCACCTCGGGGCCGGCATAGGCCTGGCACAGAAAGCTGATCAGCTCATCCGACCCACAGCCGCAGATGATCCGCTGCGCCTCCAGGCCATGCAGCTCGGCCAAAGCCGCACGAAGCCCGCTGTGATCAGAGGAAGGATAGCGATGCAAGGTGCTGGCCGCCTCTGCAAGCGCCTGTTGCGCCGAAGCGGGTGGACCGTTGGGATTTTCATTCGACGACAGTTTGAGAATGTCCCGCACACCCTGCACAGAAGATTTCCCGCCGACATAAAGCTGAATATCCAAAATCCCAGGCTGAGGTTGTGGCTGTGTCATGTGATATTCCCTTCTGCCGTCCTTCTAACGTCAATCTCAAGCATTTCCAGCGGTTTTTGAATGACCAATGCCCAACCAATCCAGTCCCGCCTGCCACTGTGGCGAAATACGGGGCGGTGTAAACTGGACATAAAGCCCCAAATAAAAAAGCCGCGGCGGTTTCCCGTCGCGGCTTTTTGAAACTTGATCTGGCGAAGATTAGTTCTTCGCGTAGAATTCCACCACGAGGTTCGGTTCCATCATCACAGGATATGGCACATCGCCAAGACCTGGAGTGCGCACGAAAGTCGCGGTCATCTTGCTGTGATCTGCATCGATGTAATCTGGCACATCGCGTTCGGCCAATTGTGTGGCTTCGAGCAAAACGGCCATCTGCTTGGAGCGATCACGCACCTCGATCACATCCCCTTCAGACACGCGGTAAGAGGCAATGTTCACTTTCTTGCCGTTCACCCGCACGTGGCCGTGGTTTACAAATTGGCGGGCTGCAAAGACTGTCGCCACGAATTTGGCGCGGTAAACAACAGCATCCAACCGACGCTCCAGAAGGCCGATCAACTGCTCACCCGTGTCGCCTTTGAGACGCTCAGCTTCGGCATAGATGCGGCGGAATTGCTTCTCGGTCAAATCGCCGTAGTAGCCTTTCAGCTTTTGCTTTGCGCGCAGCTGTGTGCCGAAATCCGACAGTTTGCCTTTGCGGCGCTGACCGTGCTGGCCGGGGCCATATTCACGACGATTGACAGGTGATTTAGGACGACCCCAGATGTTTTCGCCCATCCGGCGGTCAATTTTGTATTTGGCAGCGGTACGTTTTGTCACCGGCTGATCTCCTTCGATAAAGTCGAAGCCCAACATGGGCCACTATGAAGGGCGTTGTCCTTTGGGCGAACCCCGACAGGCATCCCCTTGCGGGGGCCACCAACACCAATGGGGCGCGGATGCCAGTCCTACATGGCGATGTCAAGGCCAAAGAGGAACGCCTTGCGACGTTCCTCTGTCATCCATGGCTCTGATGAGCCTATGGGACGTGCGGGGCACTGCGTCCACGTCTCTGTGAGATCCTAAAATCCCATTGGTGGCGTCTGTCCCGGCCAGATTACTGCTCAGTCTTGCGCTGCTTGCTTACAGTCGTAACAGAGGTGATTCGCCTTGTGAATCCCTCTTGTGGATTTTTTCCAGCGCCCACAAAGCAGAGATTTAGGATGACTTACGCTTCGGCTTGCCAGGATCAAACTTATGCTTATCCGGGCGGGCGCTTGGCTTGCCCCCTTTGGGCTTGCCCGCGCCTGCTTTTGCTGCCGGCTTTGAGCCGGGCTTGCCACCCGATTTTCCCACAGAGGGTTTGCCCCCGCCCGGTTTCCCGCTTCCAGTTTTTTTCTTAAAACTCTCAACTACCCCGTCGGGGCGGCTTTGCGCTGCGGTTTTGGATTTAAATTTTGGTTTGCCGTCACCCGTTTTGGGCTTACGCGTTTTGGGTGATGGCGCATCGTTCCAATCTATCGGTCCGCTGGGCTTTTCGATCGGCCGTTTTTTATCTGCCCGAGGTTTTGGCGCGCTGGATCGCTCATAGGGCACATCAGCCGGTGGCGCTTTAAGTTCGCTCACAACCGCATCATCTTCAACGGTCATATTCGGGCCCAAGGCTTTCTTGAACCCCTCAACACTGGAGAGTTTAACTTCAAAGAATGAGGCATCGGGATGAATTTTGATTGCGCCAATATCATGTTTGGTCAACCCACCGGCGTTACAAATCATCGGCAGAAGACGACCGGGCAATGTGCCAGAGGCACGGCCACCGGGAATGGAGAACCAGACAGTTGGGCCAAAATCTGCAACTCTGCGTGGCTTGGCCTCTTTGGCCTCGCGCGCATCCACCGCTAAGAGCTCTTCGGGGGCCGATTGCTTGGCCGTATAGACCCGCAAAAACGCCGCGGCCACCTGGGCTGGGGAGAAATGGGACAAAAGCTCATCAACCGCCACCTGATCGGTTGCTGAAATTTCCTCATGCCAGGCGGGATCTTCCAAAAGCCGGGCCCGATCCTTTGCGGTCACCTCTTCGGCGGAGGGCGGCACGGTCCATTCCGCTTTCACCTTCGCACCTTGCAAAATGCGCTCGGCCTTGCGGCGCACGGAGGGTGGCACAATCAGTGCAGAAATCCCTTTGCGCCCGGCCCGGCCCGTACGGCCTGACCGATGCATCAAAGTTTCAAAATTGCTCGGCAATTCCGCATGCACCACCAAATCCAAATTCGGAAGGTCAATCCCCCGCGCCGCCACATCGGTGGCCACACAGATCCGCGCCCGGCCATCTCGCATGGCCTGCAAGGCATGAGAGCGTTCCGCCTGGCTCAATTCCCCCGAAAGGCTGACCACAGAAAAACCACGGTTCGACAGGCGCGTGGTCAAACGATTGACCATGACCCGCGTATTGGCAAAGACCAAAGCATTTGGGGCTTCATAAAAGCGCAAGACGTTGATGATTGCATTTTCCATATCCCGCGCTGCCACGTTTAAGGCGCGGTACTCGATATCCGTGTGCTGGGACTTCTCCGCAACGGTCGACACGCGCTGTGCGTCTCTTTGGTAGGATTTTGCCAAAGTGGCGATGGATTTTGGTACAGTGGCGGAAAACATCAAAGTGCGGCGCATCTCAGGCGCGTGACCAAGGATGAACTCCAGATCTTCCTTGAAGCCCAAGTCGAGCATTTCATCCGCCTCATCGAGCACCACCGCCCGCAGCTCAGATAAATCAATCGACCCGCGCATGATGTGATCGCGCAGACGCCCTGGCGTGGCCACAACAATATGCGCCCCGCGGGCCAAAGCCCGGCGCTCATCGCGCATATCCATACCGCCCACGCAAGAGGCCATTGTCACCTGCGCTTCGCCATAAAGCCATTGCAGCTCGCGCTTGACTTGCAAGGCCAGCTCACGGGTTGGGGCAATGACCAAAGCCAAAGGGTGCGACGCGCGGTCAAACACCTCATTGCTTCCCAAAAGACTATCGCCAATGGCCAGACCAAAGCCGACCGTCTTACCAGATCCGGTTTGCGCCGAGACCAGCAGGTCCGCCTGTGCCAGTTCTGGCGCGGTGACGGCCAATTGAACGGGAGTCAAAGTGTCGTAGCCGCGCTTTTTCAGCGCGTCAGCTAGAGCTTGTTTCACGAGAATATCTTCCTATGTCATGCGGGCGCTGCAGCCCCCCATGGACCGACCAACCCCAATTGGGCGCCTCAGCGGCACCTCAATAGAGCGCGGATAGGCGTTTTTGCATCGGAAGTATAGGGCAGGCGCAAATTTAGGAGCCCGCAGCCCCGCCGCGCCGCCTGCGGCGCTTATGCGCCGCAAATAGTAAGGGGGCGAGAAACCGGCGATAGATCACAGAGGAGACGGCCTTGATGGGTTTGAAATTGACAATCGGCGCCAAGATCCAAAAATAAGGCAGTTGCCGCCAAATCGCCACAAAGGCCTCGACCCCGACTGAGATCTGCGCGCCGCGCCGGACGTGCAGCTGTTTGGCCGCTTGATCTTCACTGAGGCCCCAATCTGCGGCCGTTTGCGCAGTAATTTCAACATAGGCCAAATCATCGCCGGAGAGGCGTTTGTAATGCTCTATCTCCCGACGACAAATCGGGCATTCAGCATTATAAAGAACTTCTAGTTGGGCCATGGGTCTCTGCTCGCTCGTTACACTCCGCTCATGTCAAATAGGGCATCGCACGAGCAGGTCCAGCGGCAACAAAGAGCCGACCTCGCGAAAGATCCGCAGGCCGGGCCTGTTCAATTCAGCCGCATTTCGAATAGCCGCAGCTGCCGCAGGTCATGCAGCCTTCGACCATACGCAGATCAAATTGCCCGCAGCTTGAACAGGCGGCGCCCCGAGATTGCTCTAGATTCACCACTTCGGCTTGCGGGTCAGATTTGAGCCCCATGCCTTCACCGGACAAAAAGCCCGTGACCACCATGTGATGCTCGATCACCCCGCCGATAGCGGCCAGAATCGAAGGGATATATTTCCCGTCCACCCAAGCGCCGCCTCGCGGGTCGAAAACCGCTTTCAACTCTTCCACCACAAAGCTCACGTCACCGCCGCGCCGGAACACTGCCGAGATCATCCGCGTGAGCGCCACGGTCCAGGCGAAATGCTCCATATTCTTGGAATTGATGAACACTTCAAACGGCCGGCGATGCCCGTTGAGCAGCAGATCATTCACCGTGATGTAAAGCGCATGCTCGCTGTCTGGCCATTTCACCTTATAGGTTTGCCCTTCCAGCGCCTCGGGGCGGCTCAAAGGCTCGCTGATATAGACCACATCGGCGCCTGTATCGGCCTCGGGCGCTTTTTCGCCCTCCTCTGACACAGATAAAACAGATCCTGTGACCGCATTGGGCCGATAGGTGGTGCAGCCTTTGCAGCCTTGATCCCAAGCGGCCATGTAAACGTCTTTGAAAGCCTCAAAGCTGATATCTTCGGGGCAGTTGATCGTTTTAGATATCGAGCTGTCGATCCATTTCTGCGCCGCAGCCTGCATCCGGACATGCTCAAGAGGCTCCAGGGTTTGCGCATTGACGAAATAATCGGGAAGCTCTGCGTCGCCCATCTTGTCGCGCCACATTTGCACGGCATAGTCGATCACTTCTTCTTCGGTGCGCGTGCCATCTTTTTGCAGAACTTTGCGCGTGTAGGCATAGGCAAAGACCGGCTCAATCCCAGAAGACACATTGCCGGCGTAAAGGCTGATCGTGCCGGTCGGCGCGATGCTGGTCAGAAGTGCGTTGCGAATGCCATGCTTGGCAATGGCATCGCGCACATCAGCGTCCATCTGCTCCATCGCGCCACTGGCCAAATAGCCCTCAGCGTCAAACAGCGGAAACGCCCCCTTTTCTTTTGCCAAATCAACAGAGGCCAAATAGGCCGCACGGGCAATTTGATGCATCCAGGCCTCAGTCTGCGCCGCCGCTTCTACGGATCCATAACGCAGCCCAACCATGAGCAAAGCATCGGCCAGCCCGGTCACCCCAAGGCCAATCCGGCGCTTAGCCTCAGCCTCGCGCTGTTGCGCCTCCAGTGGGAAACGGCTGGCATCCACCACATTATCCATCATCCGAACTGCGGTTGCGACCAAATCGGACAAGACCGCCTCATCCAGCTTGGCCTGAGCACCAAAAGGATCAGAGACCAAACGCGCCATATTGATCGATCCCAGCAGACAGGCACCATAGGGCGGCAAGGGTTGCTCACCGCAAGGATTGGTGGCCGCGATGGTTTCGCAATAATTGAGGTTATTGGCCTGATTGATCCGATCGATAAAGATCACACCTGGTTCGGCGAACTCAAAGGTGGAATTCATGATTTGATCCCAAAGTTCCACCGCCCGCAGACTGTGATAGACCTCCCCCTCAAAAACCAAATCCCAAGGCTCATCGGCCTTGACCGCCGCCATAAAGGCATCCGTGACCAAAACCGAGACATTAAACATCCGCAAACGCGCAGGATCGCGTTTTGCGGTAATAAAATCCAAAATATCCGGGTGATCACAGCGCATAGTCGCCATCATCGCGCCGCGCCGGCTGCCTGCCGACATAATCGTGCGGCACATAGCATCCCAAACATCCATAAAGGAGAGGGGGCCCGAGGCATCCGCAGCAACGCCCTTTACCTTTGCCCCTTTGGGACGAATGGTCGAGAAATCATATCCGATGCCGCCGCCTTGCTGCATGGTCAGCGCGGCCTCTTTCAACATGTCAAAAATCCCGCCCATACTGTCGGGAATTGTGCCCATGACAAAGCAATTGAACAAAGTCACACTCCGCTCTGTGCCAGCCCCAGCAGTGATGCGCCCGGCCGGCAAAAATTTGAAATCGGCCAAAGCGTCGTAGAACTTCGGCTCCCATTCGGCGGGTGCGGTCTCGACCGCGGCCAAGGCACGCGCGATGCGCTGCCAGCTGTCTTCGACCGTCTTATCAATGGGCGTACCATCCGCTTGCTTGAAGCGGTATTTCATATCCCAGATTTGTTCGGCGATTGGAGCTGCAAAGCGTGTCATGAACCGTTCCATATATAAGCGCAAAGAGAAGGTTTGAAACTAGCCCTCACCGGTTCAAAGGTCAACTTGTATCCCGGG
>Ga0255775_1003800_pt1 | contig 12247 bp, 8 predicted proteins | sample 011ome_26_FD_179973 | JGI IMG/M metagenome (GOLD analysis project Ga0255775, IMG submission 179973) | Coastal salt marsh microbial communities from the Groves Creek Marsh, Skidaway Island, Georgia - 011511BT metaG (version 2) | ecosystem: Environmental > Aquatic > Marine > Intertidal zone > Salt...
CGCGACCGCGACCACCACGCGCGCGCGCGACACGATTCCGCGCCTCCCACCGCTGTGCGCGACCGCCGACTCCGACGCGCGCGCGCATACACGAAGCAATCAAAACACGCTCGATCGAATGCGCACGTACCTTGGCGGTCGCCTTGGCGGACATGGACGTGGTGAAGATCGCGGACATGGCGGTGTCGGTCGTACTGGAAAGTGACGCCCGCGGGTCTATCCGCGACGCGCGCGACAGGACGAGGGGCGACCGCGGAAGATGGGTATAAACGGTCGATGACCGCGGGGATGAGGCACTCGCGAGGTGTTTGGCGCGGCTTTATGCGTACTGTATAGAGAGATTGGCCCATGTCGTGGTGTGTGGAAATCAGAGATTGTCTCTGTGTGGGGTCGTGATGTGGTCGTGATTGGTGGATGGACGACGGGGTTTAGGGTTTAGGGTTTATTTGAGGACGATTCGATGCGTCGCATCACATCGCATCACAATCAAAATCACATCTCGGCGCGCGGCGGATGACGTCGCACGCGCGGGTGATAGGCGCGAATGCGGAGGTCGTGGGACGGGTGCTCGGTCGTCGTCGGCGGCGGCGCGTCGTCGGCGCGGTGGTGGCGCGCGCGTGGGGGGACGATGGCGAATGGGACGGTGGCGTACGTGGCGCGGCGTCGTCGAGCGTCGAGCGTCGCGGTCGGCCGAGGAAGGAGGTGAGTCGAGGCGATGCCGAGGGCGTGAGAAGGTTGTTGGCGGGCGTGCAGGTGAGGTTTCCAGATGTGTGTGCGGGTGGAGGCGAGGCGTCGGTGCCGAGAGTGGTCAAGCGCGACGAGGAGGAGACGGAGCGCGAGCACGAGGACGAGACGGAGGACGAGGACGAGACGCAAGGGGCGGCGGCGACGACGAGGACGACGACGATAAAACGCGAGTTGACGATGGAGAGTAAGTTGAAATCTGCGGCATCGCGCGTGGGCACGCAGCGAACGCTTGAGTCGAGGAAGAAGATTGCGGAGAAGCAGCGGGAACGTTGGCGCGAGGCGCGCGCCAAGGCGGATGAAGCGGCGGCGCCGTCGAGGTTGATTGAGCTCGAGCAGACGGCAGCGGCGGCAGCGAGCGCGAAACAGAAGCGTGGGAAGCCGCCTAATAGCGAGCGTAATGAGCGCATGACGAAACTTATCGCCATGAAGAAGTCGACGTCTCGCGCGGAGAAGCTTGCGTCGTCGAGCGTCAAGGTGAATCATTTTTCGAGCGAGTTGAGCCGATACACAAAGTTGCGTAACGACTTGGCGAGCTGGTCTGATGGGTTCGCGCAGAGACAAGGACGTCGACCGACGTTTAAGGATGTTCAAGCCACGCGCATTCCATGGTTGATTGAGTCATTCCAAGAGTACGTCAAGTTGCGCAATAAGCTCATCGCCGAGACGCCAAACATTCGCGGCGAGGTTGGGAAGCTCGCCAAGGCGACGTTACCCGCGCCTCGTTCGCTGCGCATGCCCACGAGCGGGGAAGTGTTCTTATCCATCGATGACGACGACGATGACGACGATGAATATGACGATCTATACGCCGATGAACTCGATAAGGCTGACGAGTACGACGAGTACGACGATCGAGACAGACGTCGCCGAGCGAAAAACTTTGGCTTGTTCAATTTCAAATAGTACAGTACAAAATAGTAGACAAAATAGATGATAGAATTCATGTGTGTTTAATTAAAAGTATAATAATGATATCGACAAGTAGTCGCGCGTTTGTTCAGCTGATGTTTTACAAGAGAGGAACAGCTTCGAGATCAAATAAGCTCGAGCCAACGATGGAGCACTTGCGCATTTGCCCAGCCTCCAACGGCGGCAAGCCCTTGCTCTTGTCTTCGGTGATGAAGACGATCGGGTCAATATCAGGCGCTTCGAGCGTTGTACGGCCGACATACGACTGCATGTCTTCATCCCAACCGTCTATTAATACATCTAACTCTTGCCCGACGCGAGACATTGCAAAGTCTTCGCTAATCTCCTGCTGCTGCGACACGAGCTGGTCCCGACGAATCGCTCGAATGTCTTCAGGGACTTGATCGGGATATTCCGCCGCGGGCGTGCCATCTTCTTCGCTGTATGCGAACGCACCGAGACGCTGGAACTTGAAGTCACGGCAAAATTGCATGAGTTCCTCGTGCTCTTCTTCGGTTTCACCTGGGAAACCACTGATGAACGTCGTGCGGAGCGCCAAACCTGGAATGTTGTCGCGCAACTTGTACAATAAATCCTCGGTGTGCTGTCTCGGCGGCCGATTCATGCGCAGCAAAGACAGGTTCGTGATGTGCTGCAGCGGAATGTCTATATATTTTGCTACTTGCGGAATATCTGCGATCGCCTTAATGAGCTCATCAGAGAAATACGATGGATACGCGTACAATATACGAATCCACTCGATGCCGTCGACTTCTGCGAGCGCCTCTAAAAGCTCAGCCAACCCGCGACCATCGCTTGCGCGCAAATCCATCCCCCACTGATTGGTATCCTCAGCAATTAAATTCAATTCTTTCACGCCAGAATCAGCCAACGCTTTGGCTTCCTCGATGATAGAATCCCACTTTTTCGAGCGAAACCGTCCGCGAAACCCGGGAATGGCGCAAAAAGTGCACTTGTGGTCGCACCCCTCAGCCACGCGCAAGTACGCATAATGCCGAGGCGTGATTCGCAATCGCTGCACCTCCTCACGAAATGGAGGTGACGCCCCACCAACTTGCACGCGCGCTTGCTGCGGTAACAATAAACCCGGCGACGTCTCGACGCCGAGCAACCCGCCCACTGTTTTCGGCAAATTCGCGTAATTCTCAAACCCAACAATCACATCCGCTTCCGGTAACTCATTCGCCAAATCATTCGCATACCTCTGCGCCAAGCACCCAGTCACGATTATCTTTTTCGTGCCTCCGCTCAACTTACTCGCTTCCAGAATAGCCTCCACCGACTCATTCTTTGCATCCTCCACGAAGCCGCACGAGTTCACAATGATCGCATCCGCATCCTCGTGCTCCTCCGTCACGTCAAATCCATTAGCGTACAAATCCCCAAGCATGACTTCACCATCCACAGTGTTCTTCGGGCACCCGAGAGACACCATCGATACCTTTTTACGCGCTTGCGGCGGCGCATCCGCCGCGTTCGCGTCGCGGCTGTTCGGCGGCGGCTGGGCGATGGAGCGCACGGATGCGCGCGCGCCGCGCCTCGATGCGCGACTATTTCCGCGCACGGGCGCGCGGACGACGTCGGTGTGGGTCGTGTGCGTCGTCATGACGCGCGCGAGAGTCATCGTCGCGCTCGTGGGCGCCGTCGCGGTGTGTCGCGTGCGACGTCGACACCTCGAGGGTCCCTCTAACCCTTAAACCCTCGTCTTAGGGTTTATATTTTGAGGTGAATTTCGTGGTTTCGTAAATGGATTGTTTTGATGTTAAAAGCGTGTAATGTGTCTATTTTTTTCCGCAGAGCTAGTGTTACGCACGGGCGTATTCATAGACGCCTCGCCAGGTCGATCCGTCATCGAGCGTGATGTGCACCGTGCGCACGAGGGTGTCATCTTCAGTGTTCAATCGGAAAGTTTCATTCTGAGTGCCCGCGAGAGGGGCGGACCAGGAGATGGAGAGGGCGACGGCGGAGGCGGAGGCGTCGACGACGACGGCGCCGGTTTGTTCACCCATGCGGAGGTCTCGGCGAGGGGTGCTCGTGCGAGAGCCATCGATCGGGTAAATTTCGCTGATTTGAATGATGCCTGCATTCGTAGCCACGCGCCAGGATTCTGGCGACGGGCGGTCGATGGTTAAGTAATTAAGTAGTCCCGCGGCTTGACGGAAGACGATGTTCATATCCATCAGGTCCATGAGGTCGTCTTCGTTGGGGCATTTGGCGGCAATCTTGCGCCAGTAACCGACGGTGGAGTCAAAAGGTGATGGCGTAGGCACTGAAACCGCCGCCGGCGTCGATGGAGTGGTTGCTTCCACGACGGGCGCATCCTTTTTGTCGACGGGTGCCTTGGCCGATGGCGTCGCCACCGCGGGCGGCGTCGCGGCGTATGGATCTTCCGCCGGCGCCGAATACGATGCCACCATCGCGCTGGACGACATGATCGCCTCCGCCGTCATGTTCTCAAAATTATCTTCCGCGTTATCAGGCGCACGAGGCTTTCTTGGCATCGACGTGACGCTCTTGGTTTCCGCAGCCGAAGACGCCGTCTCCGCGCCGGCATCCAAATCCACGCCGCGCATTGCCGCCGCCACCGCATCTGCCGCCGCATTCACCGCAGCCTCATCAAACGCAACGGCGTCATCCATGACTACACCCGACGCACTCGAGCTGGCACCGGTACTGTGTTCATCATCCGTACTCTCCGCGTACTCCACCGCCGGCGTCAAATACTTATCGTACACCTCGCTCGGAATCATATCCTTAATCACACTCCGCACCGGCGTCGACGTTCGCACGCCAATAGACTCTAACCGATCGATTTCGCGTTCCGTGCGCTCTACAACGTCGCGCAATACATCATCACTCGACCCGAGCGTCTGCACAAAGTCAAAAACATCCGCGAAACCGCCAGCGCCTCGCGACGCGCGCTCGACGAAATCATTCACCGCCCCTATGGCGATTCTCGGCGCCACGAACGCGATATGCGTCGCGTCATCCTTCGCGCGTTGCGTCGCAGACACTTTCACGCGCGACGTCGAGTTAGATCCATTCGTCGACGACGTTTCCGCGTATTCTCGCGCGTACTCCAGAGGCTCATCGTCATCGTCGGCACCACTCTTCTTCATCTGCATTTCCGACCCATCGCCCGCGGGGCCATTCAAGGGTACGATCTTACGCTTCGGACCCTTTCGCGTCGGTGGGTTGCGCTTGAGCTCGCCCGAGGCGCACGGACGTATGAGTAAACCTCGAGGCATGGCGCGTGCAAATGACGTCACACGTTGACCCACACCGCCGCAGCTACGCGCCTTCATTGCACGACGCCATGCTCGCCGCACGCGCCACGATCGGCGTCCAACCCGTCCAACCGCGCTCGACGCACAGCGCGCGCCGTGCGCGCGCGCACCGCGTCTGCGCGCGCGCATCCACGGCGGAAGCTGATGGAGATAAGACACATTCGACGCACCAGCGTCGCGGTGTGCTCAGCGCCGGCGCCGCCGCGCTAGCGCTCGCCACGGCGCGGCAAACGAACGCCGAGGAAGCTGGCGATGCTCCGGCGTCGACATGCGCCACCAAGGACACCGCACCGCTCCTGTGTGTCCTTGAAGTCACGAATAAAGTGTACTTTGATGTCAGCATCGGCGGCGAACCCGCCGGTCGCATCGTGATTGGTTTGTTCGGCAAAGACGCCCCGAAAACAGTGGAGAATTTCCGCGCGTTAGCCACTGGTGAGAAGGGTTACGGATACGCCAACTCAATTTTCCATCGCGTCATTCCTGGCTTCATGTTACAGGGTGGAGATTTTACAAATTTCAACGGCACCGGTGGTCGGTCGATTTACGGCAACAAGTTTGAAGACGAAACGTTTGCCATTCCGCACGTCGGCCCAGGGGTGTTATCGATGGCCAACGCCGGCCCGAACACGAATGGTTCGCAATTTTTCATCACCGTCGCCCCAACGCCTTGGTTGAATGGTCGTCACGTGGTGTTTGGGAACGTCGTCGAAGGCTTGGATGTCGTCCGCGCGATCGAAGCCAACCCGACGGCGCGCGGCGACAAGCCAATCAAGGAAGTCAAAGTCACGGCGTCGGGCGAATTATAACCACCGCGAGAACACCGCGACTAACACCACGACCGCGACAGAATTATAGCACAGGCATTGTATAGAAGAGTCGTACATACGATTATTATTATTCATACTCGACGCCCAGCCGTCGCGCGCGTTGACCCAACCCATGACCTCACACGCACGCGCGCGCATCGCATCAGATCGCCACCGCCGCGCACGCGCACATGCCGTCGCGCACGACCGCCACGCCCACCCTGCGTGGCGCCGTGCACGCCAAAGACGCGACGACGACGCCAAAGAAGAAGAAAAAGACGCAGACGCCATCGCGCGAAACCTCTCGCGCCAAGCCTTCTCGCGCCACGCTCGCCGTCGACGCCGCGCTCGACGCCGCTATGCCGCCGCCGGCGAACGCCGCGAACGCCATGGCATCAGTGCCGAGCAAGCGCAAGCGCGCAAGCGCGACCAAGCCTAAGCGAGAGCGCGAAAACGCGGCGAAAGAGGCGACAAAGATCTCGAGACGAGACGCGAGCGGAGCGCGGGCGTCGACGCCTTCGAAAGCGACGCACACGCCGTTGATCGGGGCGATGACCGCAAGTGGGGGCGGTGCGAATGCCAGCGCGGGTGGTGGCGCGAACGCGAACGCGGGTGGGAAAGGAGCTGGGCGCAAGAAGGAGGGAGCCAGAGCGGGTGGGCGCGCGGGCGGCTGGGCGGGCGCGGGCGGTCGACGGAGCTCTGCGAATGCAGGCGCGGGTGAGGGTGATGGAGGCGATGATGACGATTGGGAGGAATGTTATGATGAGGAGGATGGTGGTGGTGACGATCGCGATGATGACATGGAGAGCGACGACGATGGGGAGGACGAAGACGACGACGGGGACATGGATGACGAGGATGACACGGATGAGGACGCCATGGATGACGACGACGACAGCGATGACGAGGACGACGATGATGACGATGACGATGATCATCATCATCATAGCCGGCGCCATCGACGACGCATGGGTGAAGCGTTCGATGATGCCATGGATAGCGGTGATCCCGAGGCTGGGCTGCGGGCGTTGTTGCGGCGTTTGGGTTCCGCGGCTGCGGGCGGTGGTGGAATGTTTCGTCAAGGCCATTCGTCTCGATCGCAGGAGCTGTTGCGTGGATTACAAGCCATGGATGATCCATCGGCGCAGATGGCGGCATTGAGTGAGTTGAATGAGATGTTAGTTATTTCCGGAGAGGAGGTGATGATGTCCATGCCGCTCGCGTCGTTTGTGCAGGCGTTGGTGGAGTTGATGCAGTTGGAGTACATGCCAGATATTATGCTATTAGCCGCGCGCGCGTTAACGACGATGGCGGATGTCATGCCGCCTTCTCGAGGGGTGATTGTGCATCACGGCGCCGTGGCGCAGTTCTGTTCGCGGTTGTTGACGATTGAGTACATTGATCTCGCCGAACAATCGTTGCAAGCTTTGGAAAAGTTGAGTCAAGATTACGGCGCAGAATGCGCGCGTCAAGGCGCACTCATCGCGTGCTTGTCTTATTTAGATTTCTTTTCGATTGGCATGCAGCGCGTTGGCTTGCAAACGGCGGCGAATATTTGTAGACAGTTTCCTAGTTCGGCGTTGACGGATGGCACCGCGGACGCAATCCCAATCTTGACAAATATTTTGCTTCACGACGACCCTCGTCTCGTGGATTGCGCGTGCGTGTGCTTGACGAGTCTCGCCGCAAAAATGTCCAAAGATCCTTCAAAGTTGGCGGCGTTTTGCAGCGGAAATTTGGTGGCAAACGTGATGCAGCTTATTTCACCGAATACGTCGCGAACGGTGAGTCCATCGACGCATCATTCGTTGATCAAGCTGTTGAATGTTTGCGCGCGTAACAACCCAGACGTCGCCATCGAGCTTTTACGTAGAGATTTACCAGAAACATTGAACATTGCTTTGTCGGGATGCAAGGTGCTGACGACGGTTAATAGCGGTCCGATGTCTGCGTCTCCCGCGAGCGGCGGCGCCGCGGCGTCGCCGATTGTGACATCAGAACACTTGCTTGAAGTCGCGACGCTCACAGATGCCTTGTTGCCGGCGGTATCTCCCAAGACGCGTACGTCAGCTCGCTCGCCGAAAACCAACAAAGACAAGAGTGAACCGGCTACGTGTGCGGTGAATATTCCTATTCTCACCAAGGAAGAGCCAGATTTGTTGGTCAAGTTTGCGAAAAACTTGACCAATGTCTTGATGCAAGCGGTTGATTCTAGCGTACCGCAAGGCGTCAAGGTAAAGTGCCTTTCTGCGCTCACGAAGTGGACTCACTTCGCGTCACAAGAGTCGTTTAAAGATGTTCTCGAGACCTCTCCATTAGCGGCGTTTTGTGCGAGTCAGCTTACGAGCAAAGACCCTCAACGCATGCAAGGAAGCTTGGATTTGATTGAGTTGGGTATGGAAAAGTCGAGTGAGGCGTTCGCGAAAGTACTCCGCAAAGAAGGTGCTGTGCACGCGTTGCAACGATTATCGGAAGAGCAGCAGCGGACGTCGAGTGCCATGGATGTCAGTGTGGCTCCAGCCGCGTCTGCACGTGACTCTACAAAAACGCCGAGCGATCGACTCGTGCCAGCACTCGGAGGTGGTTTGCGAGGTCAAGCCCTTCGTGCGGCGGCGTCTACGGAAAGCCCCGAGTATCACAATGCAGTCGCTCGTGCGCATACTTTGTATACTAAGCTTTTTATCCAGCGAGGTGGCAAGGCGGATGATTTGAGTGTCGAGCGTTTGCGCGACGCGAGCGCAACGCTTCGTGCGTCAAGCGACACCGAAGCGATTGTTGCATTCTTAGAAGCAGTCACTGGTGCAAGCACCTTCGAGTTACTAGAGTGCGATGCCGTTGGTGCTTTGAAAGACTTCTTAATCCCGAAAGACTGGAATGATACGCAAAAGCTGGTGCATAACTACGCCGTGTTTATCAAGGCTGCCGGTCAAACCAAGGAATCTGACGCCTTCAACACTTTGGTCAAGCGATTATCAGACGCATTGTCCTCGTGTGAAGATTTGTCGATAGCGATCACTTCGATTTCATCCATGTCTCGAAGAGGTGGCCGCGGATCATCTGGAGCTGGTGAAGATTCTAGTCTCGCCGGTTTGGTGCGACCATTCAAGATTCGTTTCAAGCTCTGCAGCGACGCGAATGATCTATCTGATTATTCATCCAACGTCGTTCTCGTTGAACCTTTCGCCACACTCAGCGCGATTGAGGACTTTTTATATCCTAGAGTGCAGAAACGAAGGTCGAGAGGTGCTGCGGATAGCACGCCGCGCCGATCTTCTAGACTTCAAACTCCACCTCCCGAGGATGATGGCGAAAGCGACGGCGAGAGCGACAGTAGAGATGGAACTGCTAGTGATGAGGATGGTGATGAGTACATGAGTGATGAATACGATGAAGATGAACCTGTTTTAGGCGATGAAGCAGATGAGCCTATGGAAGCCCGGGACTTGGACTTGACGAATGGAAATGAAGGAAACGACGTCGCGGCGGCGGCGGTGGCGGCATCGGCGGTGGCGGCACCACCTCCTCCGGCGCCAGCTGGTTCGTTTGCCCAGGCCGCGGCCGCGGCCAATATGTCCAATCGTCTCGTTTTCGCGGCAAACGGTGTTGAATTACATTCTTCAACGTCCATCCTCCAAGCTATTGCCATGTCAGCGAGTGTGGATAAGACAACCTTGACGCAGTCAAACTGGGAAAATGTGAATACGTTGACCTATCGCGCCGCGAAACCAACAGATGTCGTCCCAGCGCCTTTGAAGCTTGGTGGTATTATCGAAGATTCCAGTGCGGACGCATCTGAAATTGCTGAATCGATTGCTGAACTCGGTAACAGCGAGGTTCGATCTACGTTGATGTCTTTCATCCCAGCGCTCAAAGACAAGGTGAAGAATGCAGTGTCTAACGAAGATACGTCGACTCAATTCAACAATTTACTCGCATTATTGACAGTTTTACACGAATTGAGCATCTCGGCGCCTCGCGTGTTACTCTTGGATCGCAGTGGACCTTTGACGGATGCTCGCAACGTAGCGCTCCCTGAAGAGTCTTTCATTCACGGCAAGCTCACGGGTAAGCTCACGCGCCAGCTTCAAGATACCATTACTCTCTGCAGTGCGTCGACGCCTTCGTGGTGCACTTCTCTCGCGAGAACATGTCCATGGTTGTTTCCATTCGAGCTGAGACAAAAGCTCTTCAAATGCGTCTCTTTCTCTCTTTCTCGCATGCTTCACCACCTCCACGGCGACGGTAGCGATGGCGCTTTGACCACGGATGGTGGCCGTGAGATTCGAATCGGACGTCTGCAAAGACAAAAGGTTCGAGTCAATCGTGATCAAATTTTCGAAAGCGCGAAGAAGGTGTTTGCAATTCCGAATACGTCCAAGATGGTTCTTGAAGTTGAGTTTTTTGAAGAAGTTGGCACTGGCACGGGACCCACGCTCGAGTTTTTCACGTTACTTTCGAAGCAGTTCAAGCGCCGCAAACTGCACCTCTGGCGCGACGAAGGTGGATCGAACGCTGATGATCACGTCGTTGCTCCGCATGGTTTGTTTCCGGCTCCATCTACTAAGATGCAACAGGGAACAAAGGAGCACGTGAACCGCGTGAAGAACTTCAAGATTCTCGGTCAAGCCATCGCCAAGGTTTTGCAAGATGGGCGCATGCTGGATTTGGCTCTCGCTCCAGCATTCTATCGCGGTATGATGGGTAAGACTCTGGGACTGTACGATCTTGTCGAACTTGATCCAGGTCTCGGAAAGACTTTGCTTCGTCTAGACGCTGCCGCCGCGAAGATTGAGCACATGAAGCGCGAAGGTCGCCCCGAGAGCGAATGGCGCAACGTCACCGTTGATGGTGCAAACATTGAAGACCTTTCTCTCATGTTTGTAATTCCTGGTCACTCGTCGTCAGAGTTGACAAAATGTGGTTCCGACATTCCAGTGACTGCCGTGAACTTGCGCGAATATGTCGACGCCGTCGTCGACGCATGCGTTGGTTCTGGCGTCTCTTTGTACTTTGAGTCACTTCGCTCTGGCGTGGAAGAAATTCTTCCTCTCGCTCGTTTGAAAATGTTTAACGAAGCCGAGTTGGAGGCTCTCATCTGCGGTCAAGGCGAGAATTGGACACCCCAGATGCTCGTCGACTGCATCAAATTTGACCACGGGTACTCTGCGCAGTCGCTTCCTATTCAAAACTTTTGCGATATTCTCAGCTCGTTTTCATCGGATCAGCAACGAGCATTCATGCGTTTCGTCACTGGTGCTCCTCGTCTTCCACCTGGCGGCCTGGCTGCTCTTCAGCCCCGTCTTACTGTCGTTTGCAAGCAACCGTCGTGCGCCGTCGGTTTATCTTCAGACGCCGCCATCTTGTCAGCTGGGACGCCGCTCGCGGATGGTGACTTACCTTCAGCCATGACGTGCGCGAGTTACCTCAAGTTGCCACCGTATTCGTGCAAAGAGGTGATGAGCGAACGCTTACAATATGCCATGAACGAAGGCTCAGGAAGCTTTGATCTTTCTTAGATGTTTACACCACAGTACTACTACTACTACACACACACAAGCGCGACGAAACTTTAGCCGCGAATCGTTCGCGTCGTCGTCGTTGTAACAACAACAATACATTTACTGATTTATATGATGGATATATACATGCACACACATGCACGCGCTCACGACGAGGACGAGGCATCACCAGCATCGTCTTTCTTTGCCTCATCTTTACCCTGGTCGTCATTCGTCTTTGCCGGCGTCAACCGCAACAAGCGCTCGAGCGACTCGCGCTTGTACATTAACGCATCTCGCTCCTTATCGATATCCCACACCTCCTCCGGCGGCTGGTCTCGTCTCCAACGCTTATTCTCATCAATTCGTCGCTGTTCATCCGGGTCACGCCCTCGATCCGACGCCACCGTGACCGTCGCCCTCGCGCGCGCGCCACCCCCACCACAGGCAGCCTCGACGCGCCATTTGAAACGTCGCGGCAGCGGTGCGCGCGACCCGGTCGTCGCGCGCGAGATTGACGCGTGCGACGACGACGACACGCTCGTCATCTTCATCATCGTCGTCGTCATCGGTATCATCGTCGCCATGCGGCGCACAGGGAAGCGTCGTCGTGTGACGTCCTGCTGTGCAAAAACACATGAACACAAACACACAAAATGACGCACATTTCAATCCACCGCACCGTTGAATCGACGCCAAATCTCGCAAAACTTTGCCAGATGACTCGAAACATATAGTAACACGCACTCGCGTTGAAAACTCGTACACGCGACGCGGCGTCGCGCGAGTCGCGTGAAGAATCTCGCGTGGAAGAACATTTGGCCAGGTCATAATTGGTCAATCGGTTTTTCGTTTTTTTTTTCCCCAAACCTCGGCTGTATTTCGGAAATGCACAAAAAACGGTAGTTGTTTTGTACCGATGACGACTCAAGGGGGTACCCACTCACAAGTATATCACGAGAACTATTATTTTTGCATA
>Ga0255775_1003806_pt1 | contig 12243 bp, 8 predicted proteins | sample 011ome_26_FD_179973 | JGI IMG/M metagenome (GOLD analysis project Ga0255775, IMG submission 179973) | Coastal salt marsh microbial communities from the Groves Creek Marsh, Skidaway Island, Georgia - 011511BT metaG (version 2) | ecosystem: Environmental > Aquatic > Marine > Intertidal zone > Salt...
ACCGACGCGACGCTCGCGTTGGCGCTGGAAAAACACGACGGCGACGTGCAGCTCGCCAAGGATGCGTTACGAGAGTTCTTCGATGCCGAACGCGCGGGACGAACGACGACGACGACGACGACGACGACGGGAGGTGCGGGGTCGAGCGGACGGGAACGACGTCGACGGCGGCGACGCGATGGGAGCTCGAGCTCGAGCGACGACGACGGCTCCGACGACGACGGCTCTCGAAGCGGTCGGCGGCGGCACAAGAAGTACAGAAAGTCCTCGGATAGGAGAAAACACAAGAAACACAAAAAGTCGTCGCGCCGTTCGCGGTCGAGGAGCGCGTCTCGAGGCGATGAGGGGAAGAAACCAGAGAGGCGAGCGTTTGGCGACGACGAAGCCGAACGTCGGCGAGAACTCGCCGAGGCGCGTGAGAAGGAAGCCGCGGCGAAACAACACGCTATCTTGGCGCGTATGCGCGCGCAGGGTGGCGGCGCGGCGCGAGATGGTATGCGCGAGCAAGAGCTCTTGCGTTCCCAGCTCCAAATCGCACACAGGCAAGGCGACGTTCACGAAGTCGAACGGCTTAAAAATTTGCTCGCCAAGGACGACGCGCTCGATCGCGCGGCGAAAGATAACTATGGATTTAGGGCGAACGCTTAAACTTGCGCCAACTGCGCGCGATGATGTATGTATAGAGATTCTAGGTTTGCTATCGATTGCTACTTTTACTACCGAGCCAACGGCATCGACATCGACATCGAGCGCCGACGTCCGTTCCTCAAACGTCACGTCGCTCGCATCTTCCCGCGCGTGCCTGCACCGCTGAATTGCGTCGCGCGCACGACACCCACGAGCGCCCCACACGCGAATCCCGCGCTCATCCCACGCACGCACGACACCGGCCACGCTTGCCACGCGCGGTTCCAATCCAACGGCGCCGGCACGGCGCCCACCCACGCGCCCGCCACGCCTCCAATCACGCTCGAGCGCGCCATAACCTCTCGCACACCGCGCGCATCACCCCTCACGAACACGCGCTCGATGCTCGCGCGGTCGCATCCGATATCCATAGCCACGGTGAGCCCGACGACAGCCGACGCGTACGCGCCAAACGCCGCCGAGCGCGCCCACGTCGTCGAATCATCGCCGCGCAGCACGCTCCCCGCGAACGCGAACGCCACCAACACGCACACCACGACGCCTGCGCACCACGGCGCGATCACGCGCGCGACGACTCCGCGCATCGCGCGCGCACACGACGCCCGACGACGCCCGACGTCGCGCGCGCCGCTGGACAACGCAACCTCCAATACGCGCGACGCGACGACGCACGCCGCACTGGCGCCGCCCACGCGCGCGAGCGACGCGACATCGCGTGCGCCGCACGCCGTGGCGCTCACCGACAACGCGCGCGCGATCGCCAGCGCCGCGTCGACGCGCATGCGCGCGCGCGAATGGCGTCAACTGTCACGTCACGTCGCATTCAAAAATCCTCACTTCCCAACGCGCGGTCGTCGTCGTCGACGCCGCGCTCGGGATGAAGTTCGATCTCGACGCGCAGCGTCGGGTGATTCTCGAGCACATCGCGCGCGCGGACGCCGCGGCGGCGCGCGCGCGCGGGCGTGAGGATAAGATTTTTCCGAAACCGCGCGTTCGAGATGACGAGGCTGCGCGTGCGCGCGAGAATCCGGACGTGGTGAACGTCGAGGACGACGACGCGGAAGTTGGGGTGGAGTACGAGCGGTATCAACCGCGGTACGGCGCGATTGAGGGCGGCGAGCACCCCGATGCGGTGGTGGAGACGGGAACGTTGGCCAAGGTGTCGCCGCCCGAGCCGACGTACGCGCACGCGTTGGGCGACTTGGTACGAAACGGGGCGTTAAGTGCGCTACAGCTCGAGAGCGTGACGTATGCGTGCATGAGACACGAGCAGCGGTTGAAGGATGGGTCTCGCGCGGGTTTTTTCTTGGGAGATGGTGCGGGCGTGGGGAAAGGGCGACAGATCGCGGGGTTGGTGTACGAACATAGACGTAGAGGCGGACGACGCGTGTTGTGGGTGAGCACGAGCGCGGATTTGAAATTCGATGCGGAGCGGGATTTGAATGATATGAATGCGGCGCCGGCGATGGCGGTGATTCCCGAAGGCACCGCTGGGTTACCACAAGGGTCGTTGGAGCGCGTTTTAGACGTCGGCGTGGTGTTTTGTACGTATTCGCTCCTGACGCAGCGTTTGCCCAAGACTCCAAAGAATGCGTCGACTGAGGAGAATTTGCGCGCGATGCTCGTGCCTGGGTCGCGTTTATTGCAACTCGCGGATTGGTTGAAGGGTGACGAGCACGGACCGTTGATTGTTTTTGATGAATGTCACAAGGCGAAGAATTTGATGAACTCGACTGGCACGCCGACCAAGACGGCGTTGGCCGTCGTGGCGTTGCAACTCGTCATTCCCAATGCGCGCGTATTGTATTGCTCAGCCACCGGAGCGAGCGAACCGAGAAACTTGGCGTACATGACGCGGCTCGGGCACTTTGGGTTTTCCAGCATGGTGGATATGTTGAGCAAGTTGGAAAAGTCTGGTTTGGGCGCTCTTGAAATTTTCGCGTGCGGGTTGAAAGCGACTGGTAGTTATCTTTGCCGAACGTTGTCGTACGCTGATGCCGAGTTTGAATTAGTGAATTGTGAAATTGGTCCTGAAATTAAGTTGATGTACGATAGAAGCGTAGCGTTTTGGACGATGATGAAGAAGGTTTTCTACGCCGTTGAACTCGCGCGCGGGTACCCAGACGCACGGGCGTGGAAGGATGCTCACGGCAAGGACATGGCGGCGCTCATTCGATTGTTCTGGGCCACGCATCAGCGATTCTTTAGGCAAATGTTACTTTGCGCCAAAGTTCCGACGCTCGCTCGAGCTGCACTCAAGGCGGTGACTGAAGAAAACTTTGCAGTTGTCATCGGTTTACAGAGCACCGGCGAAGCGAGTCTCGCGCGTATGCACGCAAACGACGACGAAGGCGAGGATGAAGACTTTGCCAGTTCTCCAGCTGAAATGCTTACGAATTTTTTGATTAAGAACTTTCCGACTACATCGAGTCAAGCATCTGCCGAGTCGCAGCAGTTGTGGGATAGTATTCTCACGGATGTCACAGAAGTCGCCATTCGCTGGTGCAGCGCGGAGACGATTGGTGAAGTCATGGCGCGACGTCCGGCGGGTCGACGTCAAGTTGTCGATGACGACGAGTTGAACCAAGGTCCCCGTCCTGGTGCGCGACCGAATGCTGACAATGTTGATGCTGCCGGTGCCGCTGCCGGTGCTGCCGCAGGCGCCGGTGCAGCAGATGCGAATGACGACGACGACGAAATCGAACTCATGGTTGAAAAGTCGCTCGACGAAGTCTTAGCTGAGCGTATGGAGGCGGCCAAGTTGGCGGGTGATTTCTTTGATTTAACCGAGGAGGACATTCATCAACGCGCTCGCGTCGGAGCGAGCGAAGCGCAAGTCCGTGCTATGGAACAAAAGCACGCGTTTCTCGAGGCTGGGGAAAAGGTGCGTCGCGACAGAATGTTGAATGAAGAACGCGAGCTCGCAGCACGTTTGCAGCAGCAAGTCAACGGCGTGGCTCAGGTTCCAGCAGCGCCGCAAGCTGTCAATCATCCATCGGCAGAAGACGCGCCGAATGTAGATGCGCGACTCGAGTCTCCAGCCGCGGCGCCTCGTAATCCAGGTTCTGCCAGCAAGCGCGCTTCTCCAGCGAGAGGCGCCGACGACGGCGGTGGTGGTAATCAGCCGAAGATGTCTCGAAGTGAAAGCGATGGACCCGCGCCGCCCGCTCGTGGTGCTAAGTCCGTGATCGATCCTGAAATAATTGAGCTTGATCTTTCTGATTCGGATGACTCGGATGAACGAGACTTTATGGACAGCGTGCAAAAGCGACGTGCAGACTTTGATCAACAACGTTCGTTACTCGGCGTTGCTGGATCTTCTTCTGGAGCAGCCGCGCGTCATCAGCAGCCTGGTGCGCCGCCCGTGAAGCCTATGGCGCCTCGCCCACCCGCGCCCGTGCCTCACCAGGGACCGCAAGTGAACGCGCTCGAGCGTTTGCAGCGGTTCGTTCGCGAGCGCGATCTGCGTCCGGCTGGAGCTCCAGTAATGCGTGAAGTGAAGCCACAAGTGAAACGCGAAGGTGGAGTTCGCCGCGCTGCCGCCGCCGCCGCGGCTGCTGCGGCCGCCGCCGCCGCCGACGATGAAGACGATGACGACGATGATTTAGACGACGAAGACGAAAACGAAGACGAAGACGAAATGATGGGCAATCCTAATGCTCGGCACGAAATTGGGGTGGAGAATCAGCACTTGTTACACATCCGCGCGCTCTTAATTCGGGCGGTTGAGTCGCTGCAACTTCCGCCAAATCCTTTGGATAATCTCATCGGTTTGTGCGGCGGTCACGCAAACGTAGCCGAGATGACGGGTCGCAAATTGCATCAAGTTCGTGATGCCGACGGGAGAGTCACCACTCGAAAGCGTTCTACTGACGAAGCTGTAGCTGGTAAAATGCTCAATCTCAGCGAGCGCAAGAAGTTCCAGGATGGCGATAAACTTATTGCAATCATCTCAGACGCCGCGAGTACGGGTATCTCACTTCAGGCTGACAGACGCGTTCCGAATCAACGACGGCGTTGTCACATGACGCTTGAGCTTCCTTGGAGTGCGGATAAAGCAATTCAGCAGTTTGGTCGTTCACACCGCGCAAACCAGTCTAGTGCGCCGCTCTATCGCATTCTCATGACACCGTGTGGCGGCGAACGACGATTCGCTTCGAGTGCCGCCAAACGTCTTCTCTCGCTCGGAGCATTACTCAAAGGTGACAGACGTGCGCTGGGTGCGGGTGAGAATTTGAAAGAGTTTGACATTGATAACATGTATGGATACGGTGCTCTGAGACGCATGATTTCTGATATCCGCGGCGACACTGATCCGTTGGACTGCGTCAAATTTCACAATGGCACGTTTGAGCAAGTAAAAGAACTTATTTGGCGCGAGCTCATAAACGTCGGACTTGCAGAGATCGATGACCGCGGCAGGCGAGCCATTCCTGAAAGATATAAACCGGCGCCGAAGGTTTCGTTGTTTCTGAACCGCTTGCTTGGCATGCCCATTGATTCTCAAAAGGTGATTTTTGATTACTTTACGCAAACGTTTGAAGGTTACATCAAAGAGCTCAAGACACTCGGCAAGTTCGATCGAGGCGTTGGAAGCATTCGTGGGAGCTCCGTTATCGCAGAAGAACGTCACAAAGTCGTTATTCACAAGGATGAGTTGACTGCCGCGGAGACGACGTGTCGTTTGGTGACGTGTGACGTGGGTTTGACGTACACGCAAGTGCGTGAAATGATGAAGCTCTACGACGCTACACGGGCCGAGAAGTTTCAAGGAACGCGTCAGCGTGGAATTCATGGATTTTTCATCAGTAAGCAGAAGATTGCGGCACTTCGCTGCAATCGTCCACTCGTGTTGTACGCTTCAGAAATTCGTCGGCTGCACATCGCGTCGCAGCGTGATATAACAAATCCACAGATGAACATCGTTCGTCCAAACTCGATGAACGCGCACAACATGGATCTCGAAAATATCGAATCAAATTACGAACGAATTTCAATGACGAACTTGGCTGATATGATGCGATTTCGAGAGCTTTGGTCTTTCTGGCACGACTACTTTAGTAAAATTTGCACGCACGGCCCGTCGTGTCGCCAAAACCGAGCGAACCCAGGATCTTGTTCGTATGGTCAACGACACAAGTCTGATGTTCTCGTTTGCGGAGCTGTGCTGCCCGTGTGGAATGAAATCAACGCGAAATTTCATGTTGTGGAATTCAATCAGCGCGGTGAAAATAGAGTGCGTCACGTTCAAGTCGTGCGCGCAGAGACGACGGCGGGCGAGAAGCTCGTCGGTTTGCGACTCGCCGCCATTCCTGAAGCTGAATACGCAGGATTTGCTGAAAGTTTGCGAATTGAAATTGAGCAATCAATCAAAGGTGGTATTCAATACGAAGAGGAGCAGCCTGCTCGCCCTCCACGATGGTATGATGATGTGGACATGGATGAATGGTAATATTCAAGAGTTGCTTTTGTACAAGTGCTAGAGACTGAAAAGTCTCGTCTGTATATCGCAAGACAGAGCACGTGTATTATTAGAAAAGGAAAAGAAAATAAGAAAAATGAAACATTTGAACCGCAGCAGCAATACATTTTAATAGCAATTTCTATACTGGTACGATATGATACCTACACGCCCGAGGCGACGGCTTTCGCTGGCACCGCGACGCAGCCTTCGCAATCGCATCGAAGAACGACTTTTGCAACGACGTCAGCGCCGTAAGGAATCGTCGTGTGTCCCGTCAGAACCCAGTCACTCGTCTCGTCTCCTTCGCGCTCGAAAGTTTGCGTCGCGAGAAGCGTGGCTCCATTCGTCACCGTTTCCAGGCACGTGAGCGTAGCGACGCCCTTTTCAATCGTGACGTCGACGTCGTTAATTTTAATCCCCACTGGACGTCTATCGGGCTTGAGCACGGTGTCCCATCCATCAATACGCGCACCCCGATCGACTAATGATTTCACCGCACTACTCACGTCGCGTTTCGACCGACCTTTTGCCCAAATCTGCGACATCGCCTTTTCGTCACCAGCGTCGAGCGCGGCGTAAAACGCTTCGTGAATGCCAATAATCGTGCTCAACTCTGGCACGTCCGATGGCAACGCCTGCGAGACCGCACTTCGACCGCCACCTCGCGCGGAACTCGACCCTTCACGCGCGGTGAGCTCTTCAAAAGAATCCAACGTCGCTTTTTTCCACGCCTTTTCCGCGTCTTCATCTTGCTTATTACCCGGCCGATTGCGCGGAAACGTCGACAGCAACACGTCCCAATTCGGACTTCCCACGCCCGAACCGCGCACGAGCCCGCTCGTGGAAATCGTCAAATACCCACCCTTCTGTTTCGCGGTGTCTTCTCCAATCAATCGGCGAAAGAAGCCACTCCAATCGTCATTTCGCGTTGGCCACGCGAGCCATCGTCCCGCGCCGGCGCCCGGCCACGCTTTCACGACGTCCCGCAACAATTCCCAACGTCCAGGCCCAACATCCGCCACCGCGCCCACGTCCGCGCCCGCCATCGAGCGCTCCACGACGGGTACGACTAAAATCCTACTCTGCTCCAACCGCCGTCGATACGGCGTCGCCGCCATTAAATCTTTTTCAACTTTTTTCGCATCCCCGTACACGACGGCTATCCTCGCCACGTCGCGCAACGACCCCAAATCAAACATCGTCTCCTCCCGAAACTTATTCCGCTGAATCACTACCATTTTCCCCAACGCCAGTTCCCTACTCAATCGCTTCACCGCGGCGTTGCGCCGACGCACGTCCGCCGTCGCGAACGCCCCGCACGCCGCCAACGCGACGACATTCTCAATCAACACCCCCGCGCCCCCACCTCGCGCGACGTCGCCGACGCTGCTCGGAAGCGACAGAAACAACCCCGCACCGAGCGCACCGACGAGCGCCACGCGCGGATAGAAAAACGGCGCCGTCGCTTCCCACGTCGTCGTCACGATGGCGTCGTAGCGTTCACCCGAAAGCACATCAGCGCGCGCATTCTCCCCCGCGTCCTCGACGTTCATCGCGCGCGGCGGCGCAGCGCGCGCGCGAGGACGCCCTGCGCGGTGTGCGCCGTGCGCTGGCGCCCGGCGCGACGTCAATATCGCCGACGACGTCGCCGACGACGTCATCACCATCATCGATGAATGTTGCGCACCGATGAATGACGTCACTCGACGCCGCCGCGCGCGCGACGCCACGCATGTCCGCGGTGACGTCCGCGACGCACGCCTCGAGCGCGCGCGATGGCATCCGCGCCGCGCACGCGACGCGCCGCGCGACGTCGCGTCGCGCCGCACGGCGCGATGGCGCGCCGACACATCCAAGTCTATCCATCGACGACGATGCCGATGCTGACGCGTCGGACGACGGGTGCGTCGCGGCGATGACGCCGAGACGCCGCGCGGCGCTCGCGGCGATGCTCGCGGTGTCGTCGGCGTGCGTTGCGCCTCGCGCGGCGCGCGCGGCGGACCGGAGAACGATGGTGCAGCGGGAAATCTTACCGTCTGACTTTGAGTCGCTGGAGACGTTTGAGCGCGCGCGCGGCGGTCGAGCGTCGGTGTCGTCGTCGTCGTCGGTGGCGGCGGCGGAGCGCGCGAAGGGGATTCCGATTAATTTACGTTCGTCCGAGGAGGACATGGATGAGAATGAGATGAATGTGCTGTATACGACGCCGCCCGAGGCGGAGCCGGTTGAGGCGAAGTCGGGCGTCGACGTTCGGCGGTGGTCGAGCGCGGCGTTTCAATGGGGATTTATCGGCGCCGTGGGGTATAGCGCGTGGTCTGCGCAGCGGCGTTCGGATGTGGTGACGAAGAGGCTTGGGCTGGGCGGCGTCGCGGCGTCGGCGCTGATTGGGACGTCGTGGAGAGTGACGGCGGATATCGGGAGAGAAAACGGGACGTGGATGCCGCCGAATTGGGGCGCGAGCGGCATGCGCTTAATCGTGCCTTTGGCGATTACGTTCAAAGCGAACGGTGTGGCAGAGGTCATCGCTACCGGTGCATTTGCGCCGATGACGTTTGGCGAAGGATCGTGGAGCATCGATGGCGATACGCTTCGATTTAACTTTCCCATGACGGCGCCGACGAAACGCGGCGACATTGAATTCGGCGAGGAAAAGCTCTATTTTAAAACTCAGGCGTGGGCAAATCAAATGAGTACGAAAGGGCGATTATTGGTGAACCAAACGCGATTTGGCTTTCGACGCGAATGGCGTTCGGTGGGTGTGTTTAAATCGGAACCGCTCGTGATTTCACCCGAGGATGAAAACGCCCCCGTCGTCGTTCCACCCATGCGCGTGCGCGTGCCGCAGTAACAATCGAGAGAATCTGTGCAGTAGTCATTCATTCCATTTACTGTACCTTATGTAGCTATCTAGGTCATAACATCATTTGCAATTCGCCTCAAACCATTCCTTGAGCTCGTGCACCGTCGTCTCCATGTCATCCGTCGTCTTATTCTCCTTCACCCACACATTCTCGTACGAATCCTTCGCCTCCTCCGCGACGACTTGAAATATATCGCACTCAACATTCTCACGTATCTTACGCTCGCTATACCCACGACTGGCTAACCGATCGTACAAAACCGCCGTATCGCTCGCGCACGTCAAACACGCCACCACATCAAACCACCGCTCGGGAAACAGCTCACACGAATGATAATCCATCACGCACCCGCGGTCACCCGCCTTGGCGAGCTCATCCTCTAAATAATCCAACAGCGCGTCCTCGTCGAGCACGTGCGTGTCCATATCGGCGTCGTACTCGAGGTAAAACTCGTGCGCCTTGCACACCGCGCCGACATCGATGCGCAACACATCGCCCGCCAATGCCTCCGCGAGCGCGTCCGCGAGCGTGGTTTTCCCAGTCCCAGGCGCGCCGGTGATTAACACGAATGGTTTCGTTCGCGACTCGGGCGTGGTTTTCGCCGTCATGACGACGTCGTCGCAGCGAGGATGCGTCAGTGTGTGACGCGCATGGCATGCAGCTCCACGGCACACTCGCGTCGACGTCCGACGCCGCCGTCGACGCCGCGTGCGTCGTGGACGTCGTAGACGTCATCGATGACACCCCAGCGCCGCCGTCGACGTACGCGCCATCGCCCTTGGCGCGTGTCGCGCGAGCATTCGTAGAATTCGCATTCGCATGTCTCGCCGTGGCGTTTCGCGCCGCGCAGCTCGCGCTCGTTCCGGTGCTCGCAGTGACGCCTGCGTGCGTCGCTCGCGCCGCGCAGCGCGGGGCGTTTGCGATTGGATACCGCGCGTACGTCGGCGCGCCCGGACGGTGGTTACATAAGCGCATGATTGCGCACGCGGCGGGGCAAGGGGCAGAGGCGCACGCCAAGGCGGGCGCGCCCGTCGCGTGCGGCTCGAGCGTCATCGTCACGATTCCGTTTCTCACGGATAATTATTGCTATTTGATCATCGATGGCGCGACGAGAACGGCGGCGGCAGTTGACCCGGCGGACCCAGAGCGCGTGGCGCGCGTGGCGGAGAAATTAAAGGTGAGGATTACGTGCGCGTTGACGACGCACAAGCACCACGACCACGCGGGCGGGAACGCGGAGCTCGCGGACATATTGCGCGGTGACGGCGATCATGGCGGCGAAATAAAGGTGTATGGACACGAGAGAGATGCGTGTCACGGTGCGACGGATCGCGCGGAGGATGGTGCGGTGGTGCACGTCGGGGAGACGCGCGTGCTCGTGACGCACGTGCCGTGCCACACGTTGGGACACGTGACGTACGCTGTGATGGATGCGCGAGCGCCGTGCGGGTCCGAGTCCCTCGAGCACGCGATTGCGATGTTTACGGGTGATGCGATTATCAACGGCGGCGTAGGGGCGTTTTTTCACGGTAATGCCGAGGATTGCTATGATAATTTACACGCTCGATTGGCGCCGACGCCCGACGCGTGCTTAATTTTCAGCGGACACGAATACATGGAGATGAATTTGAGATTTGCAAAGATGCTCGACGACGATGACGAGATCACCGCGAATGCGTTTTACGCTATACTGCTGCATAGGCACCGAGATTGCGCCACGATGCCGAGTTCGTTTCGCGTAGAACGTCGGCTCAATCCATTTTTTCGTTGTCGCGATAGAGCGTATCTCAAACGATTGCTCGATAAAAAATTATGGTTTATGGAGCGCAAACGTCGACCGTGGTGGCATCGATACGTTGGCGCTCAAGGGAGTCGATTAGCGAAGCAGCGAGCGCGAGTGATCGAGCAACACCCGCTCGCGGTGCGCCTTCGAGAAGCCGCCGCCTCCGAGTCAGCCGCCGCTTCGCGCGCCGCCGGCGTGTGCGGCATCGACCTCGTGCAAGAGTTGATGTCGGATTCGTTTGCATCAGGCGCGAGCTTGAAGGAGGGCAACGAGGAGGAACATGATAATTTTATGCTGTACGCGCGCGCTATGTCCGCACAAGGGAACGTACGGGTCGTTCCCGCGGAACTCGTAGGATAGGATATACTGTACCGGTAGGATCAAAAATAGAAGACAACACAAACCTCAACACCGCAACCTTAACAACGCAACCTTAACAACGCAACCTTAACAACGCAAATGCCGCTTAGTCGCACGTGCTGCGCTACGCGACGACGAGCTTGCGGTAAAACATCCAACCGTTGCTGCTCCACTCGAACGAGAGCCCGCTCCAGCGCTTGAGCTGACACAGGCCGACCGAGTGAAAGGAAAATCCAATGCACTCGGATTCATCTCGACACAGTTTGGCGCACGCGTCGAGGCTTTTGACGTGCCTCGTGGGTGAACCGATTATACCGTGTGTGCGGTCGCCGGTGCCAGAGGGAGAGAAACCATCGACCGCTCTGTAGTAGAACTGTGCGCGACTCTCCACCAAGACGTCATAAGAGAGGGGTTTTTTGGTCGCTGTACCCTTGATCCAACACTTTCCGGTCTCGTAGTTGATGCCCACGCACATGGGATTCGCGAGACAGTCATCTTGGCACTGCTTGAAGCTGCGTTCGTTGTTCAACGTCCAAGAGAGATCGGCGTGGACTCTTTGCCCGGTGAACGTCTTGAAAAATTTGGGGACATCGCAGTTTGGATTCAAACCCTTTTTATACCCTTCGGAAAAGAAGTGCTCCCGCGCCAAGGCGAGATCACCTTTGAACTTTTCCTTCAAATCGGGATAGCGAGTCACGTAGCAACGCAAGTCGTCGTTGGTGAGCGCGCACTGCGTATCACGCTCCTCGTCGACGCCCACTGAGCGCATATGATGTGCGGCCTTTTCCAAGGATTTATGCGTGCTATACTCGCGACGGACGTCGGAGTATCGAGCGATGTAACACTTTGTGGCCTCGTTTGGACCCGCGCATGTCGGGTCTCTGCGCATTCGTCGGCCGATGCCGATGTAGTGCTTTTTGGCTTCGTTCAGTTTCGCCTGTCCATGAAGATGCCTGTATTTCTTTGCGATATCGGGGTATCTATCCAGATAACACTGCGCGTCGTCGTCTCGGATGTGCGGCCAGTGTTTACCTTGCATGGCGTGCCTGTAAAAGTGGGGTCGAGACGCACACCTGGGATTCTTCCCTTCCTTCCAGCCTGTTTGTAGCCAGTGCCTTCGCGCGGCTTCG
>Ga0255775_1003810_pt1 | contig 12229 bp, 7 predicted proteins | sample 011ome_26_FD_179973 | JGI IMG/M metagenome (GOLD analysis project Ga0255775, IMG submission 179973) | Coastal salt marsh microbial communities from the Groves Creek Marsh, Skidaway Island, Georgia - 011511BT metaG (version 2) | ecosystem: Environmental > Aquatic > Marine > Intertidal zone > Salt...
CTCAATAGACACTGTCATGCTGTTGCCATCAAAGGCCATCAACGTAACGTTGTAGCTGATTGACTCAGGAACTGCAGGTGGCGTGGCCGCCGACAGTTCACCGGCATTCACTGCTTTTGCAAGACCAATGTGTGCGCCTGAACCAGTGATCGTCAAAACACTGTCAGCGTAGGTGTACGTCGCATCAGTGTGCGAGCCGTCATGCGGCGCGACTGGCGTGCCACAGGCTTCTGGATCAGTACCCTGCCACGCCTCTAACCAAGTCGAATCACCCATATCCTGTGAGAACGACCCGTCGGCAGCAAACGTGTAGGTATCATCAAACAAACAGGCTCGAGCACCGGTCGCTTCAGCTGCAGAGTTAGACCACCACTCAGTACTGCCAAGTGACGGACCCACACCCAGCGCACCAGCTATCGGAGCAAGCTTCCAGGTTCCCACAATAGGAGAGACTTCCTCAACAACTTTGACGAACTTGAATGTCCAGAATACACCAGTACCTGTTTCAATCGTGGCCGTCATATTGAGGCCATCAGCAGACATCAAGGTAATGTTGTAATTAACCGATGTTGGAACCGCAGGTGGTGTTGCCGCAGACAGTTCGCCAGCATTAACCGCTTTCGCTAAACCAACATGCGAGCCGGTACCATTAATTGTCAGAACATCATTTTCATAGGTGTACGTCGCGTCTGTAGCCGAACCATCATGGGGGGCTACTGGCGTACCACAGGCTTCTGGGTCAGCGCCCTGCCAAGGTTCCAGCCAGGTTGAATCACCCATATCCTGAGAGAAAGAGCCATCGGCAGCAAACGTATAAGTGTCATCAAACAAACAAGCTCTAGCACCAGTCGCTTCGGCTTCAGAGTTAGACCACCAGTCTGCACTGCCCGAGAAAGGACCCACAGCCAGCGCACCAGCTACTGGAGCGAGCTTCCAGGTACCAACAATTGGAGAAGCCAAAACTTTGACTAGTTTAAACTGCCAGAAAACACCCGTTCCTGTTTCGATTGACAGCGTCATATTGAGGCCATCAGCAGACAACAGGGTAACCGAATAACTGACATAGTCTGGGATAGCTGGAGGAGTCGCAGCCGACAATTCACCTGCGTTAACGGCTTTGGCCAGGCCGACATGAGATCCGCGGCCATTAATAGTCAACGTGTCGTTGATCAATGTGTAAGTCGAATCTGCTTGAGAGCCATCATGAGGCGCGACGGGGGTGCCGCATGCTTCTGGATCAGCGCCCTGCCAAGGTTCCAGCCAGGTTGAGTCACCCATATCCTGAGAGAAAGAACCATCGGCAGCAAACGTGTAAGTGTCATCAAACAAACAGGCGCGAGCACCGGTCGCTTCGGCTTCAGAATTTGACCACCACTCTGTGCTTCCAAGTGACGGGCCCACACCCAGTGCACCAGCGATTGGAGCGAGCTTCCAGGTTCCAACAATAGGATCTTCAACTGCCCCAGTGGAGCACCCGTCAGCGCAATAAGTCATAGTCGAATCGTCAGTGGTTTCAGTGACGGTCTCGCCAACTTCACCACTTACGTCGGTAAAAGAGATGCTAAAGGTGACGTCACCGTCTACATCGTCTTCATTCATCAGGCGCGTTGCACTCCAAGAGCGGACACTGCCGTTAACATCAACACTAACGCCCCCGATAGTAACAACTGGGGTCAATAGAGCTTCATCTGATTCGAATTCAAGGGTTACTTTTTCGCCAAGAGCTGCATATGGACCCAAGTTGCCGCCGTTGTAAATCGACACATTCAGCAAAGTGGGCGCAACACCGTCCGGGCCCGGCTCAGCGAGATTGTTTTCAGTCACTGTGCTTCCACCGCCACCGCAAGCTGCGAGCGTCAAAGAAAGAGACAGCGCAAAAATTGCACCGAAGTGATTTGATTGTCGCAATCTGTTAACCCATCCCAGACTGCTTAAAAGCGATCGATATTGCATAACTCCCCCTGAATGTCTTTTTTTGTATCTCTAGACACCATTTAAAACGGCTACTAGAGAATTTCGAAAGTTAATTCTCTGCGCCCTGAAGGGCAAGCTCCAGCGCTATACGGCGAATAGGGATTTTTATGCGATGAACTGGCTATTTTGAAGATAAAGCCGCGATCTTGAGCAACAACCGATCAGAAGTCAGTCGGTTTTGCTGCCGCCAAGGCAGGAAGGCGAGGCTGGAGCACCACCTTGATTGGCCTCCCACTCAGCCGCATCGAAGGTGTGCAACGCCAACGCATGAACAGGGCCGGCCAACTGATCGGCAAGCACGGCATAAATAGCCTGGTGACGCTGAACCTGACGCTTACCAGTAAACTGATCGCTCACCAGCACCACCTTAAAATGGCTCTCTGATCCGGGCGGTACCGAGTGCATAAAGCTCTCGTTGGTGACCTCTAACAACTGAGGAGAAAATTGACCGCTGAGCTTATCGACAATAATAGTTTCAACCGGTCCCACTACATGCCACTCACAAGATTAATCATGACACCCGCCGCCACTGCAGAACCAATCACGCCAGCAACATTGGGTCCCATCGCGTGCATCAACAGGAAATTTTGCGAGTTGGCCTCAAGACCCACTTTGTTGGCCACTCGCGCAGCCATAGGCACAGCGGAAACACCCGCAGCGCCAATCAGTGGATTGACCTTGTGTTTGGATACGCTATTCATCAACTTGGCCATCAGTACACCGGAAGCTGTACCGATACAAAATGCCACCGCGCCCAGAGCTAAAATACCCATGGTTTCCGGGTTTAGGAACTTCTCGGCACTCATTTTAGAACCCACACCCAAACCAAGAAAAATTGTCACTATGTTGATCAATGCATTTTGCGCAGTGTCGCTCAGGCGATTAACCACACCACTTTCGCGCATCAGATTACCAAAACAGAACATACCCAATAGCGGCGCCGCATCCGGTAGCAACAACGCCACTAGGACTAACAGCGAGAGCGGAAACACAATTCGCTCGGCTTTTGTCACCGGGCGCAGCTGCTCCATTCTGATCTGTCGTTCGGCCGGGGTAGTCAATGCGCGCATGATAGGCGGCTGAATAATCGGCACCAGGGCCATATAGGAATAGGCAGCCACAGCAATAGCGCCGAGCAGATCCGGCGCCAATTTACTGGTGACAAAGATCGCAGTGGGGCCATCGGCGCCACCGATAATACCGATTGAAGCCGCTTCACGAATACTGAAATCGAGAATCCCGAAGTGGCTCAATGCCACTGCACCCAGTATGGTGGTAAAAATACCCACCTGAGCCGCAGCCCCCAAAAGTAGGGTCTTCGGGTTAGCCAGCAGCGGACCAAAATCAGTCATCGCACCGACACCCATAAAGATAACCAGTGGAAACAATCCAGTCTCAATACCAGCGTGGTAGATATAGTAGAGTAGTCCGCCGGGGCTCTCGAGATGTCCCAGCGCGTCGTAGACTGGTGCCGCGTCAAATCCGGCACCGGGAATATTGGCCAAAATCGTACCGAAGCCTATCGGCACCAGCAGCAGCGGCTCAAAGCCCTTGCTGATTGCCAGAAACAGCAGACCCAGGCCGACAAGCATCATAATTAATTGCCCGGATTGCATCTGCGCCAGACCGGAACTGGCCCATAAACTGATTAGATTTTCCATTCTCGGCGACTCCTTAAACCAGGGTTAGCAACACATCGCCAACCGCGACGCTGTCACCACTCTTTGCTCGCAACTCGACGATTTGACCGGCTTTTGGTGCGCTCACCGAGGTTTCCATTTTCATTGCCTCAAGGACCACTATCGCTTCACCTTCGCTGACTTGCTGCCCGGGTTGAACCAGCAGCTTCACCACAGTGCCAGCCAGTGGGGCAGACACTGGATCACCGCCAGTTGCGACTGGGGCAGCCGATGATGCGGCGCTATCGGCAGACATCTGCGCGCCAGCAATCGCACTGACATCTCCGCCATTGCTCACCGCCACCGTGTACGAAACTCCTTCCACTTCAACAGTATAAATTTCTTCTCCCGCATCATTGGTCTGCACAGCTGCCTTGCCGGTTGGCACAGGCTCAAAGGCGTCAGGGTTATTTCGGTTCTGCAAAAATTTCAAACCGACTTGCGGAAACAGCGAATAGGTCAACACATCATCAATCTGCCCTTCCCCGGCACTCAGGGCAAAGCCGTGCTCTGCCGACAAGCTTTCCAGTTCCAATGTCAGACTTTCGAGTTCAGGTTCGATATTGTCGGCGGGCCGGCAAGTAATCGGCTCTTCGCCCTCCTCCAGCACGCGGGCCTGTAACTCAACATTCACAGGTGCCGGTGTCGCACCGTATTCACCGCGCAATACTCCAGAAGTCTCTTTTGAAATAGATTTGTATCGCTCGCCGGTCAACACATTAAGCACCGCCTGAGTACCAACAATCTGCGACGTGGGTGTGACCAGAGGAATAAAGCCCAGATCTTCACGGACCTTGGGAATCTCAGCCAGAACCTCATCGAGACGATCCTCAGCGCCCTGCTGGCGCAGCTGCGACTCCATATTAGTGAGCATACCGCCAGGCACCTGAGCAACCAGAATGCGTGAATCAACGCCACGCAGTGAGCCCTCGAAGTCGACGTACTTTTTGCGTACCTCTCTAAAGTAAGCAGCAATCTCCTCAAGCTTTTCAATATCCAGCCCGGAGTCGCGCTCGGTCCCTTTGAAGATTGACACAACGGATTCCGTCGCGGAGTGGCCATAGGTCATCGACATAGAAGATATAGCGGTATCGACGCGGTCAATGCCCGCCTCGACACACTTCATAATCGTGCTGGTCGACAGTCCCGTCGTCGCATGGGCATGCAGTTGAACCGGAATAGAGAGTGCCTGCTTAAGCTTGGTAACCAACTCAAACCCGACATAAGGCGTCAGCAAGCCGGCCATATCTTTAATGCACACCGAGTGTGCTCCAGCGTCTTCCAGTTGACGGCCCAAATCGACCCAGCGGTCAATCGTATGGACCGGACTAACCGTGTAGGAGATGGTTCCCTGAGCATGCTTACCCACCTGAACCACAGCACGCAATGCTGTCTCCAGGTTACGCATATCATTCATCGCATCAAATACACGGAACACGTCTATGCCATTGATCGCGGCGCGTTCGACAAATTTTTCCACCACATCGTCTGCATAGTGGCGATAGCCGAGAATATTTTGTCCGCGAAACAGCATCTGCTGAGGCGTATTGGGCATGGCCTTTTTGATCTCACGGATACGGTCCCAAGGATCTTCGCCTAAAAATCGGATGCAGGAGTCAAATGTTGCCCCCCCCCATGATTCCATTGACCAATAGCCAATCTGATCGAGTTTCTCGGCAATCGGCAGCATGTCGTCGATACGCATCCGGGTTGCAAATAGAGACTGGTGCGCATCGCGCAGAACAACTTCAGTAATACCAAGGGCGGCCGTTTTCGAGGGCATATTTATGTCCGTTTAAGTAAGGTCGTGTTGAGAAATACTGCTACTTTTTGCTGCGGTGTTGCGTGATCGCAGCCTGTATCACTTTGAGGATGCGTGGCTCAACTGTCGACCCGGCACCTGCCGTGCCATTGGACGCGTTCAAGACAGCGCTAGGTGTCGCTTCCGGTACATCGACAATAAGCTTGTTGACCACCACTGACATCAACGTAGTAATGCCAACCAGCAAAGTTAGAAAAGCAAAAACCGTACCCATTCCATAGAGAAGCAGATCGTAACCTTGAGAGACAAGTGTTGATTCCATCAAAGATCCAAGATATTCAGTTATTGCAAGCCGAAAACCTGTTCAGCTTGATCGGGAGCGGAAACTATAGCAATAAGCGGATTATTTGCAAGTTTGGCTTTGCTTTCATCAATGGGATACCTACAATTCAAAGCTTCATTCCAACACCTGCCCCAAGGATTTCCCTCAATGCGTATCAAAGAGCTTCTCAACCAGCGATTTTCTGCCGCCATGCAGGCCGCAGGAATTCCCGACGATTGTTCTCCGATACTGGCGCTGAGCGGTAAACCTCAATTTGGGGACTATCAGGCCAACGGTGCCATGGCAGCGGCTAAACGCCTCAAAACCAATCCCCGCGAGCTGGCGGAGAAAATACTCCAACAGCTTGATCTGGATGGCATTGCCGACAAACTCGAAATAGCCGGCCCGGGATTTATCAATATTTATTTGAACGTTACCTTTCTCGCCAACTGTGTCAGTGCCGACATGCTGCGCAACGAGAGTGAATCCATTAGCAAGGCCAGACCTCAGACAGTGGTAGTCGACTACTCTTCCCCCAATCTCGCCAAAGAGATGCATGTTGGCCATTTGCGCTCGACGATTATTGGTGATGCCGTGGCGCGCGCTCTGGAACATCAGGGGCATAAGGTTATTCGACAGAACCATATGGGCGATTGGGGCACTCAGTTTGGTATGTTGATTGCCGAGCTTGAGCAGCACCTCAGCGAAGGCGAACAGGCCGAACTGGCGCTCAATGATCTGGAAGTGTTTTACCAGCAGTCAAAAAAGCATTTCGACGAAGATCCGGATTTTGCCGACACTGCACGCGCCTATGTAGTCAAGCTACAGTCCGGCGACGCTCACTGTCGTGCACTGTGGCAAAAGTTTATTCACGTTTCCGTGGCACACAATCTGGAAATATACCGCCAGCTTAATGTCGGCCTCAGCGCCGATCATATTATGCCCGAGAGCGCTTATAACGATGATCTGCAAAATGTGCTCGATGACCTTGTCACACAAGGCATTGCCATCGACAGCGAAAACGCAAAAGTGGTTTTCCTCGACGAGTTGGCAGACAAAAATGGCAACCCATCGGTGATGATCGTGCAAAAATCCGGCGGCGGCTTTCTCTATGCCACTACTGACCTGGCTGCGATGCGCCACCGAGTCGGTCAACTGCATGCCGACAGGATTCTCTATTTTATCGATGCGCGACAGGCGCTACATATGAAACAGGTGTTTGCCGCCGCTCGCAAAGCAGGTTATGCGCCGGACAGTGTCAGCCTTGAGCATCATCCCTTCGGCACAATGATGGGTAAAGACGGCAAGCCCTTTAAGACCCGCAGCGGTGGTACAGTGAAATTGGCCGACTTGCTGGTTGAAGCGGTCGAGCGCGCCGAGCAATTGTTGCGCAGTAAAAATACGGATCTCAGTGACAGCGAAATAAAAGATATCGCTCGCAAAGTAGGTATTGGCGCGATCAAATATGCTGACTTAAGTAAAACCCGCACCAACGACTATATTTTTGACTGGGATGCGATGCTCTCATTTGAGGGCAATACAGCGCCCTACCTGCAATATGCCTATACCCGCATTCGCAGCATCTTTCGCAAAGCAGGCCTCGACGCTGACAGCTTCAGCGCCCCCATAAGCATCACTGAAATCCAGGAAAAAACCCTGATAATGAAACTACTGCAATTTGATGAAATCGTCGATCAGGTTGCCGCCGAGGGCTATCCGCATATTCTCTGCAACTATGTCTACGAACTGGCCAGCGCCTATATGACATTTTATGAGCACTGCCCGGTGCTGAAAGAAGGCATCGAAGACGCCGTACAAAAAAGTCGTCTACAACTGTGCAAACTGACCTCCGAAACCATCTCCAAAGGACTCGACCTGCTCGGCATCGAAGTCATGGAGAGGATGTAAACGGCGAGGATGTAAACGGCAAGGATATAAATTGAAACGATGCAAACTGTCGAAATTAGAGAGCCCTGTTCAAGCAGAGACTTGAGCCCTTATTGATTTCTCTTTATTGATCACTTTTCAAACAGACCTTTCTGCAACAATAACAACAGGATGTCACACCATGCGCCTTACTCTCTTAATCAGTTTGTTGGTCCTGATCTGTGGTTGCAGCAACAGCCCTGACACCGCGCACAGCCGGGAGGCCAAGCGCGGCCTTGATCAAGCCACCGCCATGATCCGCAAACAACAGGTCAGCAATCCGAGCTACAGTATTGATCTGCAATTAAATGCCGAGGGCACCCCCTTTAGCGGCAGCAATCTGATCAGCTTTGATTTTCAACCCCAAGGCAGTGACCTCAGCATCGACTTTAGCGCCGGCAATGTGATTGAGGTAAAGATTAACGGCAAGCCCGCTGACTACCAATACAACGGCTTTTTTCTAAACTTTTCCGAGCACCAGTTTAAAACTGGCAGCAATCAGTTGCTGATCAAATATACCCACCCCTACAGTAAAGATGGCGGTGGGCTTTACTATTTCAAAGACCCGCTCGATCAGACCGTTTACACCTACAGTGATCTCGAGCCCTACGATGCCAATCGCATATTTCCGTTGTTCGACCAACCCAATTTAAAGGCCAGATTTACCCTTAACGTCGATGTGCCGGCAAATTGGCAGGTGGTCAGTGCCAACCGTGAAACATCGATTACGCAGCAGGCCGAGCGAGCACTGTGGCAATTTCCTCAGACCCTGCCCATTAGTAGCTACGTAATTTCCGTGCACGCGGGTGAATATGCCAGCTTTGATCTCGGCAACTATCAGGGAATCGACTTACGCCTGTTTTCGCGCCAGTCCAATGCTGAATATGTGCCGGTCGATGAATGGAATCAGATCACTCGTCAGGGTTTTGCCTTTTTCAATGACTTCTTTGGTGTCGACTACCCGTTTGGTAAATATGATCAACTGGCGGTACCCGATTTCAACGCAGGTGCCATGGAAAATGTCGCCGCGGTTACCTTTGCCGACCGCTACTGCTGTGTCGCCGGAGTGCGCAGTATCTCGGAAAAATCCTTTCTGAAAAATGCCATTCTCCACGAGCAGGCCCATATGTGGTTTGGCAATCTGGTGACCATGGACTGGTGGGACGATATCTGGTTAAACGAAAGCTTTGCCGAAATAGCCGGATACTTCGCCCTGGAAACAGTCAGTGATTTTGACCGTCCGTGGTTGGAATTCCTCTGGCAGCGAAAAACCTGGGGCTATCGCGACGATGAATATGTCACCTCGCATCCGATTAAAGGCGCAATCGACAACACCGACCTGGTCATGTCGGCAATTGATGGCATTACCTATGCCAAGGGTGGGTCCGCGCTGCGACAGCTCAAGTACTATATTGGCGACGACAACTTTCGCATCGGTTTGCAAAACTACATGCGCAAGTACGCATACAAAAACACCCAATTTCAGGACCTGCTTGATGAGTTAGCTCTGGCTGCGGCGGACGACAGCAGTGTCAATATCAATCAGTGGGCTGATGAATGGATCAAAACCATCGGGGTTAACCGCGTAGCAGCAAAACTCCAGTGCGACAGTGGCAACATCAGTTCACTGCAGTTAATTCAGACCGGCAGCCCAATCAATCCACAACTGCGCAGCCATAAACTCCAGGTCGGTCTCTATCAGCTTGTCGATGATCCAGCAGCTCAAACCCTGGCGCAGCCGACCATTCTCACCACGCTGATGCAAGGAGAGACAACGGAACTTGTATCCGCAGTGGGAATGCCCTGCCCGGCTTTGATCCTGCCAAATATTGGCGACTACACTTTTATTAAAGTGATACTCGATGCACAGACGCGTGAGACGCTCGCCAAACACATCTCTCAAATCGACGATCCCCATGCCCGGGCTCTGTTTTGGCTGGCGCTCTGGGATGGCGCAATGGATGCTGAATACCCGTTGAGTGATTACACCGAGGTCGCCCTGAGGCATGCCGCAGACGAAAGCAATAATCGAATGATCAGCGGCGTTGCCAACTCACTGGCCACCGCTCAGAGCTGGCTGGAGCGTATGAACGACCATGGACAACTGAATCAGCACCTCACTGACCTGTCCGTTGGCATTACCGCGCTGGCCGATCAGCGGCTGCTCAAGGCCGAACCTGGCGGTGACGAATTTCAACTCTGGTTCAATCTCTATCGCAGCGCAATCTACCTGCCCGAGCAGCAGCAGACGGCCGCAGCATGGTTGCGCGAAAACAATGTCTATGGTTGGGTTCTAGATCAGCGCAGTCGCTGGGCGCTGATATCGATCCTGGCCACCTATCAGTATCCCGGGATTGATAAACTGATCGCGGCTGAGCAAGCCGCTGACCCTTCAGCGAGGGGCCAACTGCGTTACCTAGCAGTCAAAACCATTATTGCTGATCGCAGTGAAAAACTAGCGATTATCGAAAAGGTGCTCGATCCGGAAAGCAGCGAAAGTCTGGCTCGCCGCAGAGCAATGGCCGGAGGTTTATTTAGTTTCAGGCAACCCGATGTCAGTGCTGAGCTGGCTAAAAAAGTGATTCAGCGCCTGATTGATGAGAACGATCGCCTTGCCCCCGGCATCCGTGACTCGCTGGCATCTTACACCGTCGGCTCAGGCTACTCCTGTTCCGAGCAGTGGGATCAGCTTATCGATGGCTTCCTGACGCAATCCGCTGAGCTCAACTCGCTGCTGGCCAACGGCCTACGTGAGTCGCAACAAAACAACCATCGCTGCATGGCGGCCAAGGCGCTGCTTGCTGACTAAGATATATTGTTAACTGGAATATTTCTGTGACCGCGGCAGAACGGTTTTACTTACCGACTTGAGTGCGATAGAGCGCGGTGGTGACGGGATCAAAGCAGCAGAAAACAACTGACTCGATCAGTGGATTGCGACGCAGCGCCAGAATAACTTCCTCGACCGCAATGCGGCTTGCGCGGTTAGCGGGGAAGCCAAAAGGGCCGCAACTGATGGGAGTAAAGGCGATACTGCGCACATTATGCTGTTTGGCTATGCTCATCGCGTTGCTGTAACAGCTGGCCAGCAGCTGCTCTTCCTCGTACTCGCCACCACGCCAGAAAGGCCCTATAGCCTCTAACACTATCTTCCCGGAATCGGCGACAACCACTACATTGCCCACCGACAGCGCGGAAGAGCAATGCTTATTATTGGGAATAACAGCGTTATCCATCTCCGGGCGTCTCGAACTGACAATAGCCTCGACATCAAGAGCGGCAATTTCCCCTTGGTGTATTTTGATACGATGCACGCTGTTCGAACCTTCCCCGCCTTAAAATAGATCAAGGCAGTATATGCAAAACAGCTCCCTTCAATGTTGACGGCTATCTCACTGTCGGCAACAAATTGTTAACTGCTTCGCACCACAATGCTATGCCCTGTCTCTTAACTTGGCGCACATATCATCAAAACAAGTGCCAACATCATCACTAACTGGCGGACTGATAAGGCTGACAACAACAACCGCAATCGAGGACAAAATAAAAGCTGGCACCAGCTCGTAGACATCAAAAATGCCACCGCTGAGCTGCGACCAGACAATAACGGTTATGGCGCCCACCAGCACACCAGCCAAAGCGCCCTGCGAGGTCATTGAACGCCAGTACAAGCTGATTACAATCGCAGGGCCGAGCGAGGCACCCAGACCAGCCCAGGCGTAACTCACCACATCCTGCACCTTGCTCTGAGGGTCCATAGCCAATATCGCCGATAAACTGGCCAATACCACCACCGCAATCCGCCCCATCTTCAAACGGGCCTCAGATGTAAGCGGTTTTTTCGCCAGCATCGGATAAACATCTTCGGACAGCGCCGCAGAACAGACCAACAATTGTGAATCCACCGTACTCATAATCGCTGCCAGAATCGCCGCCAATAAAATACCAGCAATTAACGGATGGAAAATCAGGCTGGTCAGCGTGATAAAGACTTTTTCCGGATCCGCGAGAGGCTCGCTGAGATAAGCAAGACCGCAAAAGCCGACCAGAATAGCCATCAGGTAACCGAGAAATGTCCAGCTAACGCCGATTGCCGCAGCGACCCCGGTCTCGTCAGCGGAGCGAATTGCCTTAAATCGCGCAAGAACATGGGGCTGGCCAAAATATCCCAAACCCCAGCCCATCAACCCAATAATCACCAGCGCACTTAGCGGCTCGCCAGTGACGGTGGTAAAGGCATTTAACAGCTCCGGGTTGATTGCCTCAATCTTCCCCACGGCCTCAGCAACACCGCCAATACTGCCGGTAACCAGAAGAGGCACCAAAGACAGTGCAATCAACATCAGCGAACCCTGGAATACATCTGTCCAGGACACCGCAAGAAAACCACCAAACAGGGTATAAAACAGAATCAGTGCCACGCCGACAACAACGGCAATGTGGTAATCAAGGCCAAATACTTCCTCAAACAACTTGCCACCAGCGATCAGCCCGGACGCCACATAAAACAGAAAAAACAGCAAAATGCTGAAAGAAGAAATCGACTTTAACCAGATTTTTGTATCT
>Ga0255775_1003822_pt1 | contig 12202 bp, 11 predicted proteins | sample 011ome_26_FD_179973 | JGI IMG/M metagenome (GOLD analysis project Ga0255775, IMG submission 179973) | Coastal salt marsh microbial communities from the Groves Creek Marsh, Skidaway Island, Georgia - 011511BT metaG (version 2) | ecosystem: Environmental > Aquatic > Marine > Intertidal zone > Salt...
CAAAAGTATCTGATGCTGAAAAAAAAGCTATCGAAGATGCATCAAGCGCTCTGAAAGAAAGCTTAAAAGGTGAAGACATTGAAGATATAAAAAAGAAAACCGAAACATTAGTTCAGGCTTCCATGAAACTTGGTGAAGCAATTTACAAAGCTCAACAAAGTGCTAAACCTGAATCTGAAAAAGACCAAGGTAAAGAAAATAAAGATAAAAAAGATGATAATGTTGTAGACGCTGATTTTGAGGAAGTAAAAGACGATAAAAAAGACGAAAACCAAGAAAAAAGCGCATAAATAACATCTAGTCGTCTAAATTAAACTAATGGCTAAACGAGATTACTATGATGTTCTTGGTGTAAATAAAAGTGCTAGTCCGGAAGATATTAAATCAGCCTATAGAAAATTAGCAGTCAAGTACCATCCTGATAAAAATCCTGGCGATAAAGCTGCTGAGGATAAATTCAAAGAAGCAAGTGAAGCTTATGGAATCCTCTCAGACAAAAACAAAAAAGAGAATTATGATAATTTTGGACACGCTGCATTTGAAAATGGTGGTGGTGGCCAAGGAGGTTTTGGAGGATTTGGTGGTTCAGATTTTTCTGACATATTCGAAGATTTTTTTGGAGATTTTGGGGGTGGAGGGAGAAGAGGCAATAGACGTAGCTCAAGTAATAGAGGTTCAGATCTAAGATACGATTTATCTATAACACTTGAAGAAGCTTACTCAGGTAAAAAACAAAATATTCAATTTTCTTCATCTGATAAATGTGCAACATGCAAAGGGAGTGGCTCGAAACCAGGTTTTTCAGCTGACAGATGCACGTATTGTGGAGGGAATGGGAAGGTAAGATCCAATCAAGGTTTTTTTACTGTTCAACAAACCTGTCCACAATGTTCTGGCAGTGGTGAAGAAATAACCAACCCATGTAATGATTGTGGTGGTAGCGGCAACAAGCAAACTTCAAAAAAAATATCTGTTACTATTCCAAAAGGTGTTGATGATGGGACTAGAATAAGGCTGGCAGGCAAAGGTGAAGCCGGTTCTAGAGGTGGAGCTAATGGAGATTTGTACTTATTTATTAATGTTAAATCCCATGAACTATTTAAAAGATCTGATGAAAATTTATTTTTTGAATTTCCTATTTCTATTGCTGACGCAGCACTTGGAACAACAATTGAGATACCAACAATTGATGGTGGCAAAGCTAAAATAAAAATTCCAGATGGAACTCAGTCTGGTAAGCAATTTAGGTTAAAGGGTAAAGGCATGCCTTATATGAGAGGCAGTGGAACAGGTGATTTGTACGTACAAATTAATACTGAAGTTCCAATTTCTTTAAATAAAGAACAAAAAGAATTATTAGAAAAATTTAGAGAAATCGAAAACGAAAAATCTAATCCAAGCATAAAACAATTCTTTAAAAAAGCTAAAAGCTTTTGGAAAAACTAAGCTTTTTATTACTTCAAAAGATAGTTATAATTTCTAGATGAAAAAAATCAATTTATCAATCACTGGCTGCATGGGAAGAATGGGTCAACAGCTCATTAAAACATCTAAAAAAGATAAAAATTTTAAAATTCATAGTTTAACAGAATATAAAAACGTAAATAAAAGATTTGATGGGCTAAAACCCCAGCTTAATAATGAAGAAGCCTTTAAGAAGACAGATGTTATTATAGATTTTACAATTCCAAAATGTACTTTTGAAGTATTAAAAATTGCCTCCAAACTGAAGAAAAGAATTGTTATAGGAACTACGGGCTTTACAAAAAAAGAAGAGGATATAATCAAATCCTATTCTAAAAAAATTCCTATTTTAAAAGCTGGAAATATGAGCTTAGGAATTAATCTTTTGATGTATTTAACTGAAATAGCTTCAAAATCATTAGGAAATAATTATCGAGGTAAAGTTTTTGAAGTGCATCACAAATATAAAAAAGATTATCCATCAGGAACTGCTTTAATGTTAGGAAAAGGTATAGCTGCTGGTAAAAATAAAGATTTTTATAAAATAATTGGAAATAAATATATAAATAAAAAAAATTTCCCTTATGGGAAAAAAATAAACTTCAATTCATTAAGAAAAGGTGAAATTATTGGAGAACATGAAGTTTTGTTTTCAAGTGGCAAGGAAGTTATTAAATTAAATCATGAAGCGTTTGATAGAGCTTTATATTCAGAAGGAGCATTATCAGCTGCATCTTGGCTAATGAAACAAAAACCTGGCTTATACTCTATGAGAGATTTATTGAATTTCAAATAATGAATGAAATTCAAAGAGCTCAAATTGTATTAAAGATACTTAATAAAACTTATCCTAAAATCGAAGTTCCGTTAAAAAGTAGAAATGTTTTTACTCTACTAATTTCTGTTCTATTATCTGCGCAATGTACAGACGTTAATGTTAATAATGTTACAAAAAATATTTATCCTAAGTATTACAAGCCAGAACATTTTGTAACATTAGGTAGAAAAAAAATTGAAATTCTAATTAAAAAAATTGGAATTTTTAGAATTAAAGCAAAAAGTATTTATAATTTGTCAAAAATATTAATCAAAGATTACAATGGAAAGGTACCTGATACATTTGAGGAATTAGAACAATTACCTGGTGTTGGTCATAAAACAGCAAGTGTGGTTATGTCACAAGGTTTTGGTTACCCTGCCTTTCCAGTAGATACTCACATACATAGACTTGCACAAAGGTGGGGTTTGACGAGCGGTAAAAATGTCGTTCAAACAGAGGAAGATTTAAAAAAATTATTTCCCAAAAAAAAATGGAACAAACTTCATTTACAAATAATATATTATGGTAGAGAATTTTGTAAGGCTAGAAGCTGTTATGGAATAAGTTGTAAAATTTGTACTTCTTGTTATCCTAAAAGAAAAAAACCATTTATTGCAAAAAAACCTTCATGAAAATATTAGGAATAGGCAATGCTATCGTTGACGTACTATGCAAAGTAACTGATGATTTTTTAATTCAAAACTCATTAACTAAAAGCACCATGAAATTAGTAGATGAAAAAGAATTTAAACAACTCTTATCAAAACTTAAAGTAGAACAGACTATATCTGGCGGTTCTGTTGCTAATTCTATTGTCGGTCTCTCAAAATTGGGAAATAATGTTGGTTTTATAGGAAAGGTTGCTAAAGACAAATTTGGTCAAGAATATGAAGATGGCTTGCTTAGAGAAAATGTTCAATATTTATACAGTAAAAAAAATGAACCTACTCCAACAGGAGCATGTTTAATATTGATTACCCCTGACTCGGAAAGAACAATGTGTACTTTTTTAGGTATAGCTGGAAAAATAAGTCAAAAAGATATTAATGAAAAGGACATAAAAAATTCAGATTTAATATTCCTAGAAGGATACTTGTGGGATCAAGGCGAACCTAAAAAAGCTTTTGAAAAAGCAATATTAAACTCCAAAAAAACTGCAATGTCCTTATCTGACTTATTTTGTGTAGAAAGACATAAAAAAAATTTTTTTGATCTAGTCAAGAATAAACTAGATATAATTTTTGCAAATGAACAGGAAATATTAACCCTGATTGATGCAAAATCATTTGAGGAGGTGACCTCATTTTGTAAACAAATTGAAAAAAATTTCATAATTACCAGAGGTGAAAAAGGTGCAATATCAATTTTTAAAAATGAAATAGTGGAATGTGCTGCTCTTAAAAATTTAAAAATTATAGATTTAACGGGTGCTGGAGATTTGTTTGCAGCAGGTTTTCTTCATGGTATGATTAACAACTTGTCTACCATGAATTGTTTGGCTAAAGGTACTGAAATGTCGGCAAAAATTATTCAAAAAATTGGTGCAAGATTATAAACTGTCTATTTTATAGCCATTTCTATCACTTTTAATTAACTTGCGATCACCAAAACCTTCAATAAATTTTTTTTTTAGCCTATGTATGTGCGTTTCTACAGTATGTGTTTCAAGATCAATATTATAACCCCAGATTTTTTCTTGTAATTCATTAATCTTAACAAAACTTCCCATATCACTTAGATAGACTAAAATTTTAACCTCCTGTTCTGTTAATTTAATTTTCTTATTCTGATCAAACATTTCTCTTGAATTAATATTTAATAAATATTTTCCAATTTTTAAATTAGATTTTAAGTTATAGTTTTTTTTTATAATTTTGATGCTAATTTTTTCCATCAAGTCCTTAATTTTTATAGGTAAATTTTCTAGGACTAATAGACTAATTGTGGTTTCAATTTTTTTTTTTGAAATAATTATATAATCATTTTTAACTTGTTTTAAATTTTCTAGTTCTGTTTTTTTATTTAAATATTTTATGTCTAAATCTAGGAATTGTTTTATTTCATCTAAAATTTTATAGATATCATTACAATCATATAATACTATTTTTTTATTACTCATGAAATTTAATAATAAATTATTAATCTTAAAAAACAAACATTGTATCTCGATAGATGATTTTCATTTTAAATGTTCAATTGGAAAATTTGGTTTAACAAGCAATAAACGCGAAGGTGACAAAAAAACTCCAAAAGGTATTTATGGATTAGGAGATTTATTCTACAGATCAGATAGAGTTTTAAAGCCAAAAACAAAATTAAATTGTTTAAAAATTAATTCAAAAATGGGATGGTGTGACGATCCAAATGATAAAGAAAATTATAATAAATTGATAAATATCAACCGTTCAAAAAAAAGAGAGAAGCTCTACAGAAAAGATAGTAAATATAATTATCTTATACCAATTTTGTACAATACCTCAAAAAGAACACCATATAAAGGAAGTGCAATATTTATTCATTTAACAAAAAATTATAATCCTACCGCAGGATGTATCGGATTAATAAAAAAGGATTTTTTAATATTGGCACGATTATTAAAAAAAAATACAAAAATTAAGATTAACTAAAGCCTGTTACCAAAAATTTTTGAACCTATTCTTAAAAAAGTTGAATGGTTTTTAACGGCTTTTAAATAATCGGACGACATACCCATACTCAATTGATTATATTTGTATTGTAAATTAAGCGAATATAATTTTTGAAAAAAAATTTCTGCATTCTCTGTAACTGGAGGTAGACACATCAAGCCAATAACATTTAGCCTAAGGTCCTTACAAAAACTTACTAATTCGGGAAGATCATTTGGGTTAATCCCTGATTTTTGATTTTCATCTCCAATGTTAACCTGTAAAAAAATTTTTAAAGACTTATTTTTTTTTAATTGAGAGTCTGAAATTTTTTTTGCCAATTTTTTGCTATCTACCGAATGGATATAATCAAATATTTCAACAGCAAGGTTTACTTTGTTAGTTTGTAGGCTTCCAATTAAATGTAGTTTAATTTCATCATTTTTTTCTTTAATAGCTCTCCATTTAGAATTTGCTTCTTGAACTTTATTTTCACCAAAATGTTTATGTCCATATTCAATTAAAGGATTTATTTTATCTATTGAAAAAGTTTTGCTAACTGCAATTATATTTGGTAAAGACTCTGTTTTACAATTTAACTTTACTTCTTCTTTTATAGTTTCTAAATTTTGAATTGAATAATGCATAAAAGTTATTACCAATATTTTTATTTTATAGATACACTGGATATTAATCAGATTAAATGGATAAAAAGTAATACCACAATAATTTATAGAAATTACCAAGATATTCCTAACATCCAAAAACTATTAGCATTAAAAAGATATTGTAAAAATAAAAATATCATTTTTTTAATATCAAATAATTTAAAATTGGTAGCAAAGTATAAATTTGATGGTCTATATTTACCCTCATTTAATAAAAAACTTTTAAAATTTGATAAATATCTTCCAAAAAATAAAATACTTTGTGGATCCGCACACAACTTGAGAGAAATTAGAATAAAAGAAATGCAGGGTGTTCAAAATATTTTTTTAAGTCCAATTTTTCAAACTACAAAAAATAAATCTCATCTTGGAGTTTGTAGATTTAATACTCTTAGTAATATGACAAAAAAAAAAATAACAGCGCTTGGAGGAATTGCCACAAATAACATAAAAAAAATTAAAATGACTAGAGCAATAGGGATAGCTGGTATATCAAATATATCTTATATTTTAAAAATATTATGAAAACAATTAATCTAAAAAATGAAATTTCAATTCTTGTAAATAAATTGCAAAATAAAGATTATGAGTCTGTTATTAATAAGGCTACAATTTTATTAAAAAAATTTCCTCAAAATGATTTTTTATGGAATTTAAAGGGACTGGCTCTACAATCAAGTAAAAAGGTCGATGAGTCAATTGATTGTTTTCAGCAAGCATTAAAAGTTGATTCAAAAAATTTTGCAGCAATAAATAATCTGGGTAATTCCTACAAAAGGAACAATCAATTAGTTATGGCTGAAAAATGCTATGACAAGTGTTTAAAAGAAAATTCGGAAAATTTGAATTCTATTATTAATTTAGCAAATCTAAAAGTAATTCTAAATAAATATGAAGAAGCTATAAAATTATACTTGAAAGCAATCTCAATAAATAACGATGTACCAATTTTTTTTATTAATTTAATTATGGCTTATCAAAGCACAAACCAATTCGATAAATCTTTAGAATTACTCAAAGAATGTCTAGAAAAATTTCCAAATGATACAAAATTTGACAAATTAATGAGCTTCCAAACTTCTTACAATAATAACCATTCGCATTTTTTAAATATGCTAAAAAAAATTAAACAAGAAAATTTAAAAGATGAAAATAAAATTGATTTACACTTTGCTCTCGGCAAAGCTTATGACGATATGAAAATTTTTGATCAAGCTTATGAAAACTTTGAAAAAGGTAATCACCTTAAAAGAAAGATGATGGAATTTAATATTAATGATAAAAAAAAATTATTTGAGGATATTAAAAGTTATTTTTTTGAATATAATTTTTCAAATAAAATCAAAAAAAATTATAGTAAAAATTTCATTTTTATATTTGGATTGCCACGATCAGGCACCACACTTACAGAAAAAATTATATCAAGTCACAAATTAGTGTCTGCAGCGGGAGAGATAAACTATATTAATAATTTTTTTGGCAAATATTTTGTTGATAAAAATAGATTAAATAAAGAAACAATCTCCAATTATCTTCAAAAAGATTTATGTCAAAATTTTATCAATTTCCTAGAACCGTTTGATTTTCAAAATAAAATTATAACTGACAAAAGTCTTAATATTTATTGGTATATTGGTTTTATAAAAATTTTTTTTCCCCAAGCAAAATTTATTCATTGCAAAAGAGACCCGAAAGATAACTGTCTTTCCATCTTTAAAAATCTATTTGAAGATGGTGAAGGTTGGAAATTTAATGAAGAAGAGTTAATTGAATATCATAAATTATATCAAAATATTATGAATTATTGGAATGATAAATTTAAAGATGAAATTTTAAATATAAATTATGAAGATTTAATTAATAATACAAAATCAAAAGTAGAAGAAATATTGAATTTCTGTGATCTTGAATGGGATGAGAACTGCATGCAACACCATAAAAACAAATCACCAATAAAAACTCTAAGTCTTAATCAAGCAAATAAACCTATCTATAAAACTTCTCTAAACTCTGCAGATAATTATAGAAATTTTCTAAGGAAAATTTATAAAAATTTTGGATAAAAAAAAACGGCCCTTAAAAAAGGGCCGTTAATATTTTTAGTCTATCTTAAATTAGAAATTTAAAGATAAAGCAATTTCTGTTCTCTCTTCATTGTAAGTAGTTGAAGTAGAGTTACCACTTTGCTCAGAAGAGTTTAACGTAACTTTAGCAGCTCCCATTGTGTAAGCAGCACCAATTGCGTCAAATTCAGTGTTGTAATCAGTACCACCTGAAGTAGCTAAGTGATCAATTTCATATGTTTGATATGAAAGTGATAGGTTTTCATTTACGTTAAACGCAACACCAAAACCATCTGATTGAGCAGCTAAAGCACCTGCTGCACCACCTGTACTTTCACCTTTTTGGTAACCGATAACAGCTGGTCCCATTGTGTACTTAACATAACCAGTCATTGATTGTTGGTCAGTTGTAGTTGAAGTACCGTCTTTAAGATCAGTTTTACCGTAACCAACACCAACATCTAAACCATCAACTAATGTATTATTAGTTATAGCTATAGAATAGTTTGAACCAGGTGTTACTGCAGTAGCAGCAGAAGCACTCGTAGCACCTTCTGTTGTTCTGGCATCATTTTCTTCTGTGTCATATGCAGCTTTAACTCCAAATCCAGCAATTGTACCTGAGTATGCAAATACGTTTTGTGAACCTGTGAATGCAGTTAGACCCATATCACCAGCACCAGCTAAACCATCGTCAGCTTCTTCCCATGCAGTTGGAAGTACGTTATCAATTGCATCAGCACCGTTACCACCAGTACCTTGGTCGAATTTAAGTACACCCATGTCTCCCATATCTAATTGGAAACTGTTTGAAGCATAAGATCCACCACCAGCTTGAATAGCAGCCATGAAAGATGCTGTCATACCGTTTACATCACCAGAACCTGTAAATACCAAGTTACTGTCAGTACCAAAAGGGTTACCAGTTGATGTTGCAGTTGCAGTATCGTAGCTTTCATTTGTGAAAGTAAGGTTTGCTGAACCTGAAACAGATAGCTCACCTGCGTTAGCACTTACTGCAGCTAGCGAACCAGCCAATGCAGAAAGTCCTATTTTTTTTAGTTTGTTCATAATAATTCTCCTTATTTTTATAATTAATTAATTATGAAAGGCCTTTTTACTGCAAAAATATATAATTATTCTAAAATAATCATTTTTACCTATTATTTTGCCAGATTGTTGCATTTTTATCACAATTATATTGTTTAAAAATCATGTTATTCGTTTATTTATCCTATTTATTTTTAAAACATGAAAAATAAATCTCTAAAGTTTTTAAGCTTGTTCTTTGTTGTACTTTTTCTTAGCCAATGTGGAGGTAATTTTTTTCGAAAAACTGATGCAAGAAAAATTCCTGTACAAGCAGATGAGAGGGTCCAGCAAAACCTGGAACAAGGAAGAAGAATAAGGTTTGGAACTAGTCTGGGTGGTTCTGGAAATTTTGAGTTTGCCTCATCAAATGAAATGTGGAGAGCGACTATTGATATTTTAGATTTTATTCCTCTAAATAATGCTGATTATGGAGGAGGTGTGATCATTACAGACTGGTATAGTAATGACTCAGCCTCTAACGAACAAATAAAAATTATGGTTAGGTTTTTGTCTAATGAGATAAGAGCTGATGGAATTGAAATAACTGTTTATAAAAAAGTTTGTTCACTACAATCCGGGGTTCAGCAATGTTCAAACACTTCTAATGACGGTGAAATTGGTCAGGAGTTAAAAGTTGCAATTCTTAAAAAAGCTGCAATTTATAAAATTGCTTCAGATGAAAAAGCAGCTAAAGAATTCAACAAAGATAGAAGACCTGTTACAAGTAAAAATAGAAATTCTTCAGAAAAGAGAAATTAATCCTTTTATAAATGGATCGTTACAATTTCAAAAAAATTGAATCTAAATGGCAGTCTTTATGGGAAGATAAAAAAGTTTTTCAAACGAAAATAGATAGAAATAAAAAAAAATTTTATTGCCTTGAAATGTTTCCATACCCATCTGGAAAAATTCATATGGGTCATGTTCGTAATTACACAATAGGTGATGTTCTAGCACGTTATAAAACAATGCAAGGTCATAATGTTTTACATCCCATGGGTTGGGATTCTTTTGGTATGCCAGCAGAAAATGCTGCAAAACAAAATAATTTAGATCCAAAAAAATGGACAGAGGAAAATATTTCCACAATGAAAAATCAATTAAAGCAACTTGGTTTATCAATAGATTGGAATAGAGAAATTTCAACCTGTTCTCCAGATTATTACAAGCATCAGCAGTCTTTTTTTTTAGACCTTTTAGATAAAGGTCTTGTTTACAGAAAAGAAAACTATGTCAATTGGGACCCAGTGGATGAAACAGTTTTAGCTAATGAACAAGTCATAGACGGCAAGGGATGGAGATCTGGAGCGACTGTAGAGAGAAAAAAACTTAATCAATGGTTTTTTAATATTTCAAAATTTTCCTCAGATTTATTAGATGGTTTAGAAAAATTAGATAAATGGCCTAACAAAGTTAAAACAATGCAAAAGAATTGGATTGGAAAATCTTTTGGGTGTGAAATTAGCTTTAAAACTAAATCTACATTACCAATAGATAACATAAAATGTTTCACAACAAGGCCGGATACTTTGTTTGGACTATCTTTCTTAGCTTTATCAGCAGACCATCCGATATCTGAATTTTTTAAAAATGATCAAGAGTTTATAGAATTTAAAAAAAAAAGTGCAAAAACTGGCACTACTGAAGAGGCATTAGCTAAAGCTGACAAGATAGGTTTTAAAACAAATATTACAGCATTAAATCCGTTGGATGAAAAAATTGAAGTTCCAGTTTATTTTGCAAACTTTGTATTGATGGATTACGGATTTGGTGCAGTTTTTGGATGCCCGGCCCACGATCAAAGAGATTTAGATTTTGCTAATAAATATAATTTAAAAATTACACCTGTTATTATACCACCAGATCAAGATCTAAGTTTTAAAATTACTGATGAGGCCTACACAGGTAACGGTGAATTATACAATTCAAAGTTTTTAAACGGTCTTAAATATCCAGAAAATTCTGTTGAAGAAACTATAAAAATTTTAGAAGAAAAAAAAATTGGAAAAAAAAAGATTAATTTTAGATTAAAAGATTGGGGTATATCAAGACAACGTTATTGGGGTTGTCCAATACCAATAGCATATAATTCTAAGGGAGAAATTGTTAAAATACCAAAAGAGGATTTACCTGTAACTCTACCTGAGAATATAAAATTAAATGTTAAAGGTAACCCTCTTGACCACCAAACACAATGGAAAGAAGTAACTATTAATGGAGAAAAGTGTATTAGAGAAACAGATACTCTAGATACATTTGTCGACTCTTCCTGGTATTATTTAAGATTCTGTTCACCTAATAATGAAATAAAAGGATTTGACTTAGAGGATATTAGATACTGGATGCCTGTCGATCAGTATATTGGGGGTGTTGAACATGCCATACTACACTTGCTTTATTCAAGATTTTTTATGAGGGCCCTTGGAAAAGATGATAAAAAATTTATAGATCTTGAACCTTTTGAAGGTTTGTTTACTCAGGGAATGGTTTGCCACGAAACTTATAAAGATCAAAACAATAAATGGTTATCGCCAGATGAAGTTGAAACAAATAATGGTAAAAACTATTTTGTAAAAGATAAACCATCAGAAAAAGTGAAAGTTGGACCTAGTGAGTCAATGTCAAAATCAAAAAAAAATACAATTGATCCCCAAAAAATGATTAATAATTTTGGTGCTGATGCTGTAAGATTTTTTATTTTATCAGACAGTCCGCCTGAGAAAGATGTACAGTGGTCTGAGCAAGGCATGTCATCAGCTTATAAATTTATTCAAAAATTTTGGCTTCTGCATAATAAAATTTTAAAAATGCAAAACAGAAATTTGGAGAATGAAGAAAATAATGATTTTGAAAAATTTACCAACCGAATGATTGATAAGTTACAGAAAAATTTAGATAATTTTCACTATAATGTTGCGATAGCTAATATGCATGAAATTTATAATTATATTTCAAAAATAGTTGATAGAAATGTTGATGTAAATAATTTTAAAAAAAATTATATAAAAATATTAAGAACAATTTTTCCAATAATTCCACATTTATCAAGCGAATGTCTTGATCAACTCGGCGAAACTAAAAATATTAAATGGCCGGAAATAGATAAAAAATTTCTTGATGATAACCTTAGCAATATTGTTGTTCAAATAAATGGGAAAAAAAGAGATGTTCTAAGTCTGGAAAATAATATTAATGAAGTTGATTTAATTAATAAAATTAAAAATAATGAAAAATTGAAAAATTTTATTGATGGAAAAAAAATAAAAAAAACAATTTATATTCAAAACAAACTGATAAACTTAATTGTATGATAAAAATTAAAACTATAATATTAATTCTTTTTTTATCGGCATGTGGTTATCAGCTAACTGGTAATATGGAAAATAATGATATTTATATAGCCGATTATAATCTGAATGGAAATAAATTTGTAAATAGATTATTGGGAAAAAATTTTTCAAGAAATAA
>Ga0255775_1003841_pt1 | contig 12164 bp, 9 predicted proteins | sample 011ome_26_FD_179973 | JGI IMG/M metagenome (GOLD analysis project Ga0255775, IMG submission 179973) | Coastal salt marsh microbial communities from the Groves Creek Marsh, Skidaway Island, Georgia - 011511BT metaG (version 2) | ecosystem: Environmental > Aquatic > Marine > Intertidal zone > Salt...
CCCCAAGGGGGGGGGTCTCGCGGACGAGGGTTTAGCTTTTGGTCTAGAATCACAAGTCTACGGGCGCGCGGGCTACGCGAACCGACGACGGCGCGAAGGACAGGTGGCGATGTCCTCGCGCGGCGTTAGGTTCAACTTTTTTACGCGTATGGGTTTATGTCGCCGTGTGCGCGCGCCGACGCCATGGCGCGCGGATTATCAGGCAAAATCGCGTCGTTTCGCTTGGATGCGATGGGCGAAGATCCGCGCGCCATTTCTTTCGTACGCGTCGATGACGACGGCGACGACGACGACGATGCGGTGGACGGATGTGGATGCCATATATACATGTATATATATGTGATTGTGTCGTCGTCGTCGTCTTTGTGCGCGCTTACGCGCTCAAGATGATGTTATTGATTGGAATGAACACCAGCTTGACAAAGAATCCCACAAAGCCCATGATCACGAACCCCGTCGCCGTGCGCGCGGCAATCTTCCAGAATTCATCCGCGCTCGGCTTGGTGCACTTCTTGACGAGACGGATGCTGTCCTTGGCAAAGTCACGCACGGGTTTGATGGCGATATCGGCGACTTCCATGGTGGAGCTTTGCGTCGTACAGTGACGCTCGCCTCGGGCGCGCCCTCACTCGTCGTCTCGTCGTCGCGCGTCTCGGCGTTGGATTGGCGACGGACGAGGCGCGAGGGCACGCATCGGTGATGTCGCGCTGTCACGCGTCGCCGTCGCCGTCGCCGTGCGCGCCGTGCGCAGGCACGGGCGTGCGCGCGGCGTCGGATGGATTCGAGGCGTGTCCCGCCTGTCGCGGCGCCGGTGCGGTGGACGCGCGCGATGCGTGCTGCGCGTCGCACGGCGGGGGAGAACTCGCGTCGTCGTCGTCGTCGTCCGCGCGCACGTCCGGGTCGTTCGATATCATGCGCGCCGTGCGCGCGTTACGATTGGTGGATGAGCGCGACGCGCCTCGAGCTTTTGGGGAGGCTGAAGACGTCGCGTTGTTGTACTTTACATCGAAAGATTGCGGCGCGTGTAAGAGATTCGCGCCGACGTTGATGGCGTTTGCGAAAGCACACGATGTGCGCGTGGTGGCGATCGCATGTGATGCGTCGTCGACGGCGTATGCGGGGTTGGATGGGTCGAATTTTACGCGCGTACGAGTGCGCGAGGCGTCGGATGAGGACGGGACGAGCGTGGTGGCTCTGAATGCGTTGTTGCGCGCGTTGTCCATACGATTCTTGCCGACGGTGGTGGTGGTGAATTTAAAGCTCGACGTCGTGGTCACGGATTGGGGACGGACGGTGATGAGCTTGAATTCGAACCCGTTACCGGCCTGGCGACGCGGCGAGAGCGGATTGATTCCGAACCCGATGCGGGCGTTCATGAAGGGCATCGAGCAGTGTGCGTACGGCGGCGATTCCAGCGCGGCATAGATATTAATATTGTTATAGGCTATATGGATTTGTTTAGTTGACCGTAATCATCGTCGTCTGCGGTACGCTCGCTCGCGACTTCTACTTCTATCTCGATTTCGAGGACTCGACCGCCGATATCGTCGTCGCTCGATGTCATGCTCTCGGTCGTCACTTCTCGAGCGACTAAGTGAGCGCTCGCGGCGCTTTCTACCACTCTCATGATGACGGTGTCGCGAATGTCTTTGCTCTCGACTTCGACTTCGACTTCGACTTCGACTTCGATGTCGTCGCGGACTCTGGCTTCGGCTTCGGCTCTTGCGTTGCCCACCATCGCGTCCTTTTAAATACTTTCGTGCGTAGTACGCATTCCAGTCATGAGTTCCACCATCAGCACGACCACCTTGACGATCGCCGCCGTCGAGAAACCGTCGTCGGCTCGACGCCAACGCTTCGGCTTCGCGTCTCGCTTCATCGAGCGCGTTATCTCTCGCCATCTCACTCAGCGTTTCTCGCGCGTTCTCGCGCCAATCCCGGCGCCCTTGCGCTTGGTATGCGTTTGGAATCATCGACCGTGCTCGCGCGTGTTCGTCGTCGTCGTCGTCGTCGTCGTCCCGTAACGCCGCCGCCGCCGTCGCGCGCCTCGCGCGTTCTTCTCGCATCGCCCGCACCTTATCCAATCGCGCCTTTGCCTCGCGATTCGACGCATCGAGCGCCGACGCCAATCGCCGCGCTTCCTCGGCGATGTCCTCCGCGCTCGGTGCGCGCTCCGCCTCGTCGTCGTCGGCGGTATTTTGTGCGACAGCCGCGTTTGAATCATCATCATAATCTTTTGACACGCGTCCGTCGCCAACGCGCGCGCACGCGTCGGCGACACCGCACGCGCCAGCCTCTGCACCGCCACCACCGTCGTCGTCGTCGCGCGCGTCGTCGTCGTCGTTGTCGCGCGCGGCGTCGCGTGACGACGACATATCGTCGCACGCGCGCCACTAACTGTCGTCACAACATCGCGCATGGACGTCGCCATCGCCGCGCGCGCGCGACGGAGCGCGCCACCGCGCGCGTCATCGTCGGCATCGGCATCGACCTCGTCATCTGTCGCGGTGTCGGAGGCGTACGTGCGCGAGGACGTCGCGTGCGGGTCGGTGTTGTGCGCGGCGCACGCAGCTGTGAATGCGCGACTCGCGCATGGATGCGCGTTAAGCGACGGCACGGAGGACGGCGCGGGCGCGCACACCGCGCTGCGCGCACACGCGTGTTATGTGTTCCCCGACCGCGCGGCGATGGAGGCGTACGGGGAGGTGTTCGCCGAGCGCGGTTGCGTGAAAGATGTCGTAGTGTTGAAGTCTACGTTGGTTGCGTTGGCGCAATCATCGCGCGCGTCTGCGCGGAAAGCCGCACGTATCGCGCGTGAGGCGTCGATGGATTGTAGAAAACATGTGTTTGCGTTTGATGACGCGCATTGTGCGGGCGTGAACGCGGTGATAGAGGCGTTGGATGGGGAGTTTGGGGCGTCGAGGTGGCGTCGGGAACGCGCCACGGCGGCGTATTACGCGACGAAAGTTGCCGGGAAATTTCCATGTGTGATCGTTTCCGATGGCTATGCGCGAGAATTAGCATTGGATGATTCGACGACGGCGTTGGGGCTACCACCAGGGGTGGTTGTGTGTGATGTGAAGACGTTCGCGGGGACGTTTTGCGCTCTGGATGGCGAGGCGGCGGCGGCGTTTGAGTCTGTGTTTGAAACGCAGCGCGCGGATGGCGACGACGTCGACGATATCGACGTCAAGCATGAGGACGACGTTGAAGTTTTGTCTTCATCGGCAAAGTCGACGGTGTCGGGTAGGAAACCACCGACGGCGTATGAGCCGCATTGGAGCGCGGGCGACGTCACCGCGGGCGTCGCCGACGGCTCGCTCGTCACGGGATCTCTCGACGTCAAAGCCCTCGGTGTGGTGTGCGAAGGATACGTGAACGGCATATTTATACCATCCAAACATGCCATGAATCGCGCCATGCATGGCGATGTGGTGGTGGTGCGCGTGGAGCCTGAAGACGCGTGGCTCGCGTCCCGTGTCCACGTCGTCGACGAGGACGAAGGCGTTCGGGCGAGCGACGTCTCGTCATCAGCCAGTCATCCGCCGCGGCGCACCGGTGCAGTGGTGGCCATCATTCAACGCAAAACCACCGACGTTGTGGCATGCATGGATGCCGTGGATGAAGAGGAACTCGTGCGCAATCCGCACGTCAAGCGCAACGGCGCGCTATGCGTGCCGATGGACGGCAAACTGGTCAAAGTAAAGCTCCTCACGCGACGCGCGCACGAACTCATCGGCCAGCGCTTCATCGTGCGTATTGATCGCTGGCAAACGCACCAGCGATACCCCGATGGACATCTGGTGCGAGTACTCGGACCCGTGGGGGATGTAGATGTGGAGATGTCGGCGCTGCTCGCGCGGTTTAACATTCCGAGCGAGCCATTCGGCGCGGCGACGCTCGCCGAACTTCCGCGCGAAGGTGCGGATTGGGTCGTGCCGCAGTGCGAGATTGACACCAGACGGGATTTACGCCACCACCGCGCGTGTTCTATCGACCCACCAGGGTGTACGGATGTTGATGATGCGTTGAGCGTGTACGCGAATGGCGACTCGCTCCAAGTCGCCGTGCACATCGCCGACGTCTCGTACTTTGTCCGCGAAGGTTCTCTGCTGGATTACGAGGCCCGCGCGCGCGGTACGACGGTCTATTTGGTCGACCGACGACTCGATATGCTTCCAGGGCTACTCAGTGAAAACCTCGCGTCGTTACTCGAAGGACGAGATCGATTAGCGATGAGTTGCGTGTGGACGCTCGACGAGCGGTTAAACGTCGTCGACGTATGGTTTGGACGTTCCGTCATCCACTCGCGGCATCAAATGACGTATTACCAAGCGCAGGCAATCTATGATGACGCGCCAACGCCACCCGGGGTGGTTGCATTCGATGACACAGAGACCAAGGCGGTGCGCGAGGACTTGAAGACGCTCGTGGCGTTTGCAAACTGCGTCAACGCCGTTCGCGTGTCCCGCGGCGCGGTCGAGCTCGAAAGCGCCGAGTTGCGTTTCGAGACCGATGCGCAGACAAAGTCGCCCACGGAGGTCATACACAAACAAGAAGTACCGATGATGCGAGTGGTGGCGGAGCTGATGATTCTGGCGAACAGCGCGGCGGCGAAAGCGACGCACGGAGCGTTTCCGGGGTGCGCTTTTTTACGTCGGCACGCGCCGCCGCGTGCGGATGGATTTGAAGAACTGACACGACTCGCCGCCGCGCAAGGCGTGAGTTTAGACTGCTCGAGTGGAGAAACACTCAACGCAAGCCTGGCGCGCGTGGCGGCGACGTCCGATGCGGATGTCACGACGTTGTTTAAAGGCTTGGCGACGCGCGCGATGTCAGAGGCGCAATACGTGAGCTCTGGGTCGATTTCCCCCGAAGCTGGCTTTGGGCATTACGGTTTAGCGCTCACGTACTACACGCATTTTACATCACCTATTCGACGGTATGCGGACATTATAGTTCATCGGCAGCTCATCGCCGCGGTGGAGGCTCGCGCAAATGCGAGCGGGCACGCCGCGCTCGAGCCTGTGGCGACGCATTTGAACGAGCGCAATCGCGCTTCCAAACACGCGCAGAGTCGATGTGGGGAAATTTACTTGTTGTGGCTGTTACGTGAAAAACCTATGATTGAGCCTGCGATCGTGCACGAGGTCCGCGACGATGGCGTCGTGGTGTTTTTGCCGTCATTTCACATCAAGGCGCCGGTGCGATTGACTGACGCAAACGGCTGCGCCATCAAAGAGTTGCGTGAGAGCGAGTTCGACGAACTCCCAAGTCCAGACGGCACCGCAACCTGGGTTCAAGCCAAGCCATGCGTTGGCGTTGAAGGCACAACTGCAGTGCGGCGCACGAATGCGAAAGGTATCGACGTTTTGGATATCATCCGCGTCGGCAGAGACGTCGAGCGCTCGTACTCGATTTTGCAAAAAGTATGGGTGGAGCTCAGTTGTAGGCACTCACGCACGTACGGTCCGAAGCTTGAGCTTCGCATTTTAGATGTCGCACATCACACTGGAGCGCGTGAAGCCGTCGCGCAGCGCTCGGCGGTGCAAGCGTCGTCGAGCGCGCCGCCGGCGCCGGCGAGCTTGTCGAGCGTCATGCGACACGTCGTCGAATCCCAATCTGTATCCAAAAGCGACAACGATGCCTTCAAGAGCGGCGTCCGAGATAGAACACGCACAATGCACACACATACAAAACGTTCGCGTCGCAACGCGTCGATTTCGGTCACCGAGACGCTCTCGCGACTGAACCTGGACGACGCGTCTGACGATTGGTCGTCTTCGTCTGACGAGCGCGTCGTCGTCGCGGATGACGATGACGAATTATGGATCCCCCGCAAAGCCCGCGCGCGCTCACACTCGCAGAGCACCACGCATTCGACGATTCAATACATCGCTCGTCGCAAAGCTGCCGATGCGTGGGCACGTTTGGTCGCCACGCGACCATACGGCGCCGACGGCCGGGCTCGATTTGAGCGGCGACTCGCGCGCGCCGAACGCCTCCAAGCCGCCGCGACCGCCGCTACAACGTCAGCCTAGACATCCCTAGACACTCAGCGCGAAACCTATAGCCTAGTCGCGAAACATGGATAGATAGAATAGCACACACGCATATACACGCGCACGCATTCGCCGCGCACGCGCGCTCGACCACGCGCTGCATACCCTCGCCGCGCCACACCTCACACTTCGCCGCTCGGTCGCCGCACCGCGCAACCACCGCGCGTCGCGATGCCGCCCAAACGCAGCGCGCACGTCTTCACATCCGACGACGCCCCCGACACCGCCACCGCGTCGGCGTACAACATATACTATTGCAAGTTTTGTGGAGACCATTGTTTGACCACTCAAGCCTCGCTCGCGTCGTCGCCTCGCCGACGCACAGATAACGCCCACGTCATCGACACCGCCAAGCACGTGACGAAAATGAAACTCTCGCTCGCGGCCAAGCCCGTGGCGGTGAAGCGCGAGAATGGCGAGGTGGAGGTGCAGTATAGATACGCGTGCGGCGCCGTCCCGGTGGGCTACGCGACGTCGCCCGACGGCTCCGGGTTGCTCTACATTTTCGACGGCGCATTGAGCGCGTTCGATTACGAGAAGGACCATGCGGTGAAAGACGATGGATCAGGCGTGCGCCCACCGCCGCCGTGCGTGATCGCGGTCGCGGGCGGGGCGACGCAAATTGATATCGAAGTGGACCGGGACGTGAAGGGTGGCCGAGGCGTGACCAAGATATCGGCGAGCGCAATTAAAATCGTCGTCAAGTCGCCGTTGACAAAGTGCGACGCCGAGTTGTTGGAGTTTTTAGCGGGTTGTTTAGATTTGAAGTTGACGCAAATGTCTTTGTTGAAGGGGCGGACGCAGACGACGAGAACGTTGCTCGCCAAGGGGAAGTCGCCGGCGGAGTGTTACGAGGCGCTCACAAAGTCATTGGAGGTTGAAAACGCGCGCGTCGCCAAGCTCGCGAATTTAGGCCAGCACACGTGATGCACGCGAACTAATTGTTACCACATACCTAGGACCTCGCGCACACGTAGCCGTGTTAGCGCGCGAGGGATTGACATTTAAGCGACGCTGTAACATATACATCCATCTTTTGACGAGCTCCGAGCTCCCACGCCACTTCGCGGCGCGTGATATCCGTGCGCACCGCTCGCACGCGACGCACGCGCATAACGCACGTTTCGTCACCGTTGTGCGCCCTCTTCGAGGCGCGTTCGCGCACGAGCGCGCGGGCGTGGGGGTGAATTAATTCAAATTTGCGCGAGACAGCCTGCGCATGGCGAACGTCATCACGCGCGCCTTGCGCGGCGTCAACGCTGATGTCATCGACCCCGTCGCGTTGAGTGATGACGATGATGCCGATGCGCCTGGGTCGCCGTATTCCATTCCGGATTGGGGATCACCCGCGCGTGAGGAGCCATCGAGCGCGTACATTGCGCGCGCGAGAGGATTCGCCGAACGACTCGCCCGCGTAGCTTTAGATGACAGCGACGGCGACGACGGCGATGGGGTCGGTAATCGACGGCGTGAGAAAGATACTTCTAAGCTGACGTCGTCGTCGACGGGACGTCGACGGGGCGCCGCTGATGTATCACGAGCGATGTTTCAAGAGGAGGAGCCGTCGGCGATGGCTCGGCTGCTCGCTCGGGATGATTTTAAAGCGACTGCGGGTGCGTCGAGCGCTTTCGCACGCGCACGGGACAAGGATGACGAGCGCATAGCGAATGCAACGCCTAAATCGTCGCGCTTGCGAGAACATATTGAGATTTTGGAGGAAAATTTGGCGCATGAGCGCAAGCGGAGCGCGTCGACGATGACCAAGTACGAAGAGCTTGGAGCGCATGCGACGGTAGTTTTACGGCAGCGTGATGAGGCGCGCGCGGCGTTAGAGGCGTCGACGACGCGAGAACGCGCGGCGACAGCGCGCGTAGATGAGCTCGTAAAGCGTTTGGATGAAGAACGCGCGATGAGTGAGCAGAGATTGGATGACGTTCGGCAGTCGACGTCGGCGTGGAGGGACGCGCAGCTCGTGGAAGTGAATGCGATGAAAGCAGCCGCGGAATCGATGATGCGCGATGCAAAAGAAGCAGCAGACCGCGTTGAAGAACGCATCGCGTCGCGAGTGTCGCAGTACGAGCGACGATTGAATGAAGCTGAGCGCGACGCAGCGAAACGCGCGAGAGAATCCATTAGCCGCTTTGGCGCGCGCGCGTCGACGACTGAAGTGCAAGCTGCACGTGAAATCAGCGCCCTCACCAAGCGTGTCAATGAATTAGACAGCGAGCTCAGTACCGAGCGCCGCGAGCGATTAGCGGCACAGCACGCGGCGGCGACTGCGACGCGTGATTTGGAGGAGACGCGCAGGCAATTTGAATCCTTTCGAGCTGAACTCGCGAGCGCTCGCGACATCGTTCACGCCCGAGACGAAGCTCTAGACGCCGCTCGACGCGACGTGCGCGAGGCACGCGCGGCGACAGATGAGTGCAACGTGCGCATCAAGCGTTTGGATGACGATAAGCGCGATTTACAGCTCAAAGTATCGTCATTAGAAGAGGTGCTCGGAGATGTCGGCGGATACAAGAAGAATGTCATGACGCTTCGCGTGCGCATCGCCCACTTAACGTCTGAAATTCATCACGCCAAAGAAATTCACGCCGAAATCAAGCGTGAGTTCGAGAACGAAATATCTACACTCAAAACGGAGAGCGTGCAATGTGTGAAAGATGCGGTGGAACACACGAGGGCGCATTACGAGTCGCGGCTGCGGGACGCGAGCGAACATCGCGTGGCGTCGCTCGAGGGCACAATTGCAACGCTCAAGAGCGATATAGAAGATTTGAAATGCGAACACGCGCGTACTATTGAAAGTGCGGTGGCCAATGAGCGCGCATCCATCGCGGCGGCGTCTGAAGCATCAATTCGTGCGTCGACGCAACGTACGATTGCGGCGGAGAAAGCCAAGGCGTTGGCGGAGCTCGCTCGGCGCGAAGCCGAAGAGCGCCTCGCGTCGAGCATCGAAGACCGCGACGCCATGGAACGCGTGCTCATCTCATCGAACGAACACATCGCCGCTGTCAAGGCTGAAGTTGCGAATGAAGCAAAGAAGAGAGAGCTGTTGATGAGCGAGCTCAAAGAGGCGCGCGCGAATGTGCGGGATTTAACAAAGCTTTTGGACGCGCAAAGCAAAGCTTCGTCGAGTGAAGACGACGACGAGGACGACAAGAATGCCATGGAGCGCATGCGCGACGATGCGTCGGCGATTAAATCTGCCCTAGAGTCTGCCAAGCGCGATCTCGCGGACGCTAAAGCAGAGACAGTGGCGGCGGTGAAGCGCGCCGAGGACAATGCTCGTCTGGAAATCGACGCCCTCCGTCGCGGTTTAGAAATGGCGACAGAAAAACACGCGAGCGATAGCGAAGCGCGCATCGCGAGTCTCGAGCGAGAACTCTCCGATGCCCTTGAAGCAAAGCACGAGCTGCGCGATCAACTCGAGCGATACGAAGTTTTGACGGCGTTACAAGACGACGCAATGTCGGCGTCAAAATCGCAAGTGAAATCCTTGAGCGCGCGTCTGCGGTCACTCGAAACGAGTGTATCCGGATCGCCCATGCCGTCGTCACCATCCGGCGGTGGTCCTCCGCCGTCACCGAGCACGGGTGCTCGAAGCTTTTTCTTGACGCCACAGAGCGCGATATCATCGCCGGTGCGACGTCCATTGCCGACGCCGATGACGTTGCCGGCGTCTCCGCGGTCGCCAGCGCGTTCGTCTCGCTCGTCGTCGTATTCCCCAATCAAGCCGAAGAGTCCGTTATTTAAAGATTTAGAATAGTAGCATCATGCAGTGTAAGTGAATGGCATTCGCATTCGTGTATTTCAAAGAGAAGTGTGTCTAAAAGCAGGGAGGTGTGTGCGATACAAGCTAACATATTTACGTCTCCATGGCGTCGTCGGTGGATTGTCGCGCAGCCTTTTCCGCGGCTTCGCGCGCCTCAGCTTCCTTCTTCCCGAGCCCACCGCAGTGCGCGTCGACGTCGGGAACGGGCTCGGAAGGATAATATCCGTAGTGAAGCTCGCCGACGTCGTCGCCGGTGACCTTGGTCCATCCCTTTTCAGAGACGTGATAGACGCTCACCGTACCGCCAGAGAACGCGTCTCGAAACGTCGCGTGGTAAATCGCGCGACGACCAAGCTCGCACGCATCTTTCACGGACAAATCCCACTTGTACCCCTGATCTAAAACGCCATAGGCGAATAACGAACCAGAGCCGACGCTAAATCGTTGGCCCTTCAAGCGCGTTCCTTCGCTGTCGACGTAGTACAATCCGGGACCATTTAAATCCCACCCGGCGATCATTGTCCCCATGGATAACCCTTTCCCTTTGTAACTGTACAACGTATTCGCCAACATTTTAGACGCTGCACCAACAGTAATCCTCTTACCCGTTTCCAACTCGTGTAAACGGCATTGAATCCCCAAATTCCGTTGCCAAAACTGACAATCCGCGGCGCCTCCAGCCATCGTGCCGAGCAAGAATGGATTTATCTCAATCACCTTTTTCACCGTCTGCGACGAAATATATGGCCCTTGCGACGCGCGCGAATCCACAGCGATCACAATACCGTGTTCGAAAATAAACCCAAGCGTCGTCGTCCCGTGATTCGGCTTGACGTAATTGATGACTTCGCGTTGGAACTCGTCAAACTGTCGGTTGAAAACGAAACGCAATCGTCAATACTCACGAAAATACCCGTGCGTGCACGTCCAAAACGCCGTCGCATACACGTGCGTGCACGCACAATGTGCGCTGTCGTGTGATCTGCGGCGTGATCATGCGCGCGCGTGCGCGAGACGCGCGCGTTGACCTAAACCGACGCGCGTTCGCGGTCCCGGTCCGTCGACGCGCGCGAGTCAACGCATTCGCATCACATCACGCATCGATCGGCGCGATTTGCGCGCACACGTACGTTCTCAACACCAGCACCGCAAAATTAGCCGCATTCACGGACGTGTGCAACCCTCGCACGCTGTGTACGACGTCAAAAACACATCACACGCGGTCAGTCTCAAGGAGATCTGCAGATCACTGTCGCGCGACGTACGTGTCATTCAACGCGCGGTTGGCGTGGCCATCGTGCGCGGGCGAGTTTAGAAAATCTAAGTTTATGTTTATGCTCATCGCGGGCGGGCGAGTGGGCGCGCGCGCGGGTGTGGTGGGGCGTTGTGCGGATCGCCGCGCGAGGGCTCTCGCGGCGGTGGTTAAGCGCGCGAGACACGTAATAGTTTGTAGTGCGCTTGAACGTCTATTGCGCTCATTCGCGCGCGTGATTACAACAATGACAAAGATGTGGGCTAGGTGCTATAGGTATTTGACCATGTACGTGTCTTCGAGTTCGTAGCCGAGCTTGCGATAGTAGTGCCGCGTGCCGACGCCGGAAATGACAGCGAGCTTGGTCGAGCCGTGTTCTTCGCGCGCAATGCGTTCGGCTTCGCGCATGAGTAAGGTGCCATAGCCTCGGTGTTGAAAGCGACCTTTGTCACGGGAGTGTACGGCGACGGCGGTACCGTATACGTGGAGCTCGCGTACCATGGAACATTTGCCTTTGAGCGCCGGGGACGTCTTAGCGGCGGTGCGCCCGCATTTACGTAATCGAAGCAAGCCAACTAAGATGTCTTGTCTAGGATCTTCATACGATAGAAATGTTTCCCAGCCACCATTAGCGACGTAGTCGCGCCGCACGAGCTCGACGTGCGTCGGTGCGACGCGGTTGTGAATGTCTTGTAAGCCGACTTCGCGCGTGCGCACGTCTCGACATCGCAAGCCTAAATCCGCCATACGAGCCATTGCGAGCTCGCGCAAGTTTCCTTTTTCTACACCCGCAGTAACGAGAGGCATTGGGATATCGCGTTGTACGCGATAAACGCGCACCCAAGGCGGAACGAGCGCCATGACACGCGCGACTAAATCCACCAAACGTTCTGGGTGGTAATTTCTATACTTTCCCGTGCGCCACAACTCGTACAACCCCGTGCCACGAATCACAAGCGTCGGGTACAACTTTAACCCATCTGTACGAAAATCTGGACTTTCAAAAAACTCACGAAAAGACTCCAAATCGCGCTCCATGCCCACGTTTGGTAAATCTGGCATCATGTGCGCG
>Ga0255775_1003849_pt1 | contig 12148 bp, 9 predicted proteins | sample 011ome_26_FD_179973 | JGI IMG/M metagenome (GOLD analysis project Ga0255775, IMG submission 179973) | Coastal salt marsh microbial communities from the Groves Creek Marsh, Skidaway Island, Georgia - 011511BT metaG (version 2) | ecosystem: Environmental > Aquatic > Marine > Intertidal zone > Salt...
AACCATCGTCGCTCCGTAAAAGCTCGTAAAACGTCGCAGAATCTACAAGCACGCCGTGCTTAAAAGACTCTCGGACGAGCGTTGATTCTAAATCGCCTTCGTCGTTCTCGTCCTCGTAGACGTCGTCGATTAGATCCGCACAGTCGTATTCACCAATGTGTTCCAACTGACTCCGAGTTGAACAGCGCGTGGCTAATCGAATCGCTTCGTTCACGGCGCTTCCGCCCCATGGCGGGCGACCAGTGGACGATGTGAATGCTTCTTCCATCGACCCGCGCGATTGCATGCTTCGTCGCATGGTGTCCTGTGCGCGTACGCGTGTGATTGTGAAGCATCCATGCGTTCGCGTCGCGCTCGAATAAAACTATTGACATGTTGAAAATTACATGATGTCCTTCTAAAGCTTGAGCGACGATCGATTCGTGGTGCCATCTGATTTGCTCTTCTTCGCTGCAGGTCCGCCTCGCGCGGCGTCGGCGTCTTTGGCGTCTTGTAACATTCCAAATACTTTACTCGATTTGGAAAATTCAGACTTGGACCGTCCGCCGGCGGGCGCCGCGGCCAACATCGACACCTTGGGCGCCTTGCGCGTAAAGCCTGCATCCTCGGCAGCCTTGTTCTGAGCCTCGCGTTCGCGATCGCGTTTGGACTTGACACGTTCCTTTTCTTCGCGCACGGCTTTGGACTTGCGCTTGCGCTTGGCGCGACCAGCCTTGCGCTCTTCCTTCGTGAGCTCTTCGTCCGCCTTGATCGCTCCGGCGGCGGAACCGCGGACGCCACCCTTGCCGTCGCCGCCGGTAAAGATTTCTTCCGGCGCTTGTCTCTGCTCCTCGTTGAATGCCAAGGGAACTTCATCACCCGCGGCTCGGATCTCCAACTGTCGCGTGATTCGCTCTTCGATATCTCTCGGCTCTTCGACTTTGTGCACTTGGGACAATTGATCGAGACGATATGACAACAGCGCCCAAAGCTTTTTAGCCTCGGCGACGAGTGGATCTTCCTTCTCACCGAGCGCGACGCCTACTTTTTGTTTCATATACTCATCGGCATAGATATCACCCAATCCCTTGGCTGATTTCGTATCATCAAGCTGCGGGGCTTCTCTGCGTTCGCGCTCTTCGACGGGCTCCACGCGCTCGACGTCGTCAAATCGACCTTCGATGATTCGTTGTTTGATGAGATCTTCCAACTTTTGCGTGATTTCCTCGCTGATCACTGGCGCTGGTGCCATGACGTGCTCGAACTCTAGGTCGGTCTCGAGCGCGCTATTCAAAGGTCGCTGCTTTGCGCTCGCTTCACCCTTGAGCACCCACGTCTTGTCGCCGATGGCTGACGCCTCGAGCTTGTCTATTTGACGCGCAAGCTTTTCTTGTTGAATCTGGAACGCAGATTTCCGCCCATCGCGTTTAGCATCCCCTCCATCGCTTTCATCGTCGTCAGACTCGCTCATGCCTTCTTCCTCTTGTGCACGCGCGAGTTCGGCATCCAAGTCTGCTTCGAGCTTTCTGTCCAATTCGTCGAGTTCTTCGTCGTCTTCGCCTCCAAACGCGAGCTCCTCCTCATCTTCTTCGTCCTCCTCGTCTTCAGCGTACTCATCGTCGTCATCGTCGTGTCGTTCTATTCCTCGGTTACCCGCGATTCCAGTTTCGATTTCTCCTTGAACGTCGTCTTCAGAATCATCTTGTTCCTCATCCGTGTCCTCGTCGGTGTCCTTCTCGTCGCCTTCGAGCTGGTTGAACATATCCTCCTCTTCATCGCTCAATTCATTCAACTCCATCTCATTCGCCGCGCCTAGTTTACCACCTTTCGTGCCCCCGAGTGGTTTACCTTTGTGTTTACCAAAGAAATCGTCAAACATCAAGTCTTGTGCCTTTTTACCCTTGGTCTTTTTCATCTTTGTCGCGCGCGCGCTCGTGCTCACGCCGGCAAGTTTCGCGGTGTACGCCAACGCGTCGTCGAGATCGTCGTCGTCATCCTCCTCCCCGTCGTCGTCATCACTTTCACTCATGTCGCGATAAATATCATTCTCTTCATCTGAGTCGTCGCCATCTGAATTATCCGCGCCATCATCGTCGTCTTCGTCTTCGCCAGAGCCGCCGCCACTTCCGCGCCGCCTTCCCTCCTCCTCCTCGGCGTCGTCCAAAAAGTTCTCCATATCATCCAAACTAAACATCCCAGGATTTTTGAAAAACTTCCCCGTGCGATCGCTTCCACTAGACTTCTTCCCACTCTTCACCCGCGCGTCATCGGAATCATCCAAAGCATCTTCCTCTTCGTCTTCGTCTTCCTCTTCGCTCGCGTCCGAGTCGTCCGAGTCGTCGTCGTCGTCGTCACCATCCTCCTCCGACCCACTCTCACTTCGATCTCCATCAATCACCACATCAAACAACGCACTCATATCCACCTCTCCACTCGCGCCAAGCTTCCCCAACGCCTTCACCTCGCGCTTACACGCTCTCAACACCGGCGCGCACTGCGCGTCAAGTTGCGTCCACACCTGCTCGGCGTCGCACCCCTCGACGACAAACTCTTCGCCATCGAGCGGCAGCGCCTCGCCAACCGCCGTCGCATTCGCCGCGGCGGACGTCAATCTATCAAACAGCGCGCGCATGGCGCGCACCGCACAGCGCTTCGCGTCGCTCTCGGCGTCGGCATCGCCGCGCGCGAACGCGGCGCCATCGCGTCCGCCCTCGCGTCGCACATCCTCGCGCAGCGCGCGCGCCCAGTGCGCGTCGGGCGCGTCGGCGCGCGTCGCCGCGGGTGCGGCGCCATCAACACCGCCTGTGCGCGCGCGCGTCGCGCGAGGCATCGTGCGCGGCGACGTTCGGAGGCGGCTGACGACTGGCGATGGATGGGCGCCGCCGGCGCGCGCGCCGACGGAAGGCGTCACAGTACTGTGGATCGCATAGCGCTATCCGTGTGTAACCTAATGGGAGGTTTAGTACTGTGAGTGTGGTGTGCCTATGATGTATTGCATGCGCACGTCGTGCGTGTATCTGTATGGATGATGCATGGTCTTATGTGTATACGCAGTACGAGTATCGTGAACCCCAGGGGCAATCGAGGGGGTACGCGATGAGTCGTGATTCGACTAGGGTATAAGGTGATAAAACCATCCGTGGACCGCGACACCGAAGACATCGCATCGCGACGCCGCGCGTTCCGTCTTTTCAAGCCTCGGCTTCGAGACACGATGGGTGCGTGCGCCGAACTCGTTCGCTTCGCAGTGTTGTAGAATCGTCGCGCGTCGTCGCGCGCGTCGCGCGTCGGGGCGCGCGGCGATGCGCGGCTGGCGTGGGCGCGGCGATGGCGCGCGCGCGCGATCGCGCATGGCGCGCTCGAGGGTTCGCGCGGTGCTGCGCGCGACGTCTGGAGGTCGCGGTGGCGCGCGCGTGGGGACGCGGCGCGTGGAGACGCGGCGCGTGTATGCGTGGAAATGTGTTGCATCGCGCGCGTTCGGTCGGCGTTCGGTCGGCGGCGCGTGGCGCGCGCGGCGTGGGCGTGTGCGTTGGGATTTGTTAAAGCCCTAACGTGCGCCGTGCGGCGAGCTTCGGGTGTGGGTCGGCGCGCGACGCGGTGCCTCTGCGGCGCGCGTGCGAGTGATTGGATGGACGCGCGTACTGACGTTTTTGTTTCTTTTCTTTTACCGCACACAGTTCACCTTCGATGCCATGAACTTCGTACGCAATCCAAGAGCGAGTTGATGCAAGCGCTCAAGGAGTACAAGCAAGAGCTCGCGGCGTTGCGCGTTGCCAAGGTCACCAACGGTGCCCCGGGCAAGTTGAGCAAGATCAAGAGTGTGCGTCTTGCGATTGCGCAAACGTTGACGGTTATCCGCCAAAACCAGCTCAAGTCTTTGCGTGAAGCGTACTCTGGGAGCAAGTACTTGCCGCTCGACCTCCGCACGAAGAAGACGCGCGCGATTCGCCGCGCGTTGACCAAGTCCGAGAAGGGCGCGAAGACTGTTCGCCAAGCGAAGAAGGACGCCGCGTTCCCCCAACGAAAGTACGCCCTCAAGGCGTAATTTCTACATAGAAATGAAATCTTAGTTTGGGTGTCCGGGTTAGCGAGAGAGAAAGTTTGTAATGAGAAGCAGGTGGTTTCTTTAAAAATATAAAATTAAATGCGCTATGTGTTGCTACTAGTGCGCGTGGAACTTGTTGCGACTAGTGCGCGTGGAACGAATGAATCAATCAGTTTCACGCGGCTTTACTATCTTCTTCCGTCGTGGCTGGGGCGTTCTTCTTCGCCTCTTCCTCGGCGAATTCCTTCAACAACTCTTCTTGCCGTTTTGACAAGTGGCTCGGCGTAGAAACGCCGAATCGAATGAACAAATCTCCCACGAGTGCGGTGCCGAGGACTGGAAGACCGCGACCACGCAAACGCAGCTGATCACCGTGCTGCGTGGCTTTGCGAACTTTGACCTCAACATCGCCATCGAGAGTTGGGGCTTTCACCGTGCCACCGAGCGCAGCGGTGGCAAACGGAATGTCAACGCTCGTCACTAAATCCGGACCTACACGTCGGAATCGCGGATCCATGACGACCTGAACGTTGATATATAAACTTCCGACGCGACCACCGACGCCTTTAATGCCTTCCCCAGGTACGCGCAATCGTTGACCGTCCTCGACGCCCTTTGGAATGTCCACCTTGACGTCACGCGCGGCTTGCGTCTCGCGCTTGCCTCGAACACTCGTTACAGTTTCGGGAATGTTTATCTCGCGATTGACTCCACGCCTAACATCGTCGAGTGTGATTTGGATGTTTGCTTGAATGTCTCTCGCACCACCTCTTCCGCCACCAAAGAAATCTTGTAAGACTTCCTCGAAAGGATCAAAGCCTTGGCCGCCTCCACCTTGGTAAAATCCGCTAAAGCCACCTTGGCCGCCAAAGTCTTGGAATCCACTGAACCCACCAGCAGCACCACCGCCACCACCACTTTCCATGCTCTCATAGTTGGCGTGCCCGACTTGGTCGTACGTGCTTCGCGTCTTGGCGTCTCGCAATACTTCGTACGCCTTTTGCACTTCTTGGAATCGCTTCTCCGTTTCTTCATCACCTTTGTTCGTGTCGGGGTGATACTTTTTCGCGAGCGCGTAGTATGCCTTTTTTATATCTCCCGCACTCGCGCCTCGGTCGACGCCAAGAATCTCGTAATAGCTTTTATTCCCCGCCGCAAACTCGGACGCCGCGCTCGAGCGAAAGCCTCTCGCGGCGCCACGCGAACCCTTCGCACGCATATCCACTCTCGACGCCGAGCTCGCCAACACTTCACGTATTGACCTCACACCCGTCATCGCCGTCATCGCCGTCATCCCCGCGTTGGCGCCTACTTGGAATCCCCGAGCCGTGGTCGACGCCACGCCGCCTGTCGACGCCCGCCTCGCCAATCCATCCCCGACGACCCACGTCGTTGTCACACCGTGCACACTCGCCGCCCGCCGCGCGTAATCAATCACCCGATGTATCGTCCGCATCGGGATCGCGCAAATTTCCCCCTCTATGCCCCTCACGCCTCACACGCGATGCGTGTGTGCACAATTAATCAATCGCTCGGTGATGAATGCGATGGAAACCAATCGAGCAAAGAGAGATTCGCCGTCGCGTCGCGAATGTATTCGCACGCGTGCGTCCGGGGCGTCGTATACAGTATCGCGCGAGCCGTTCGCGCGCCGTCGTCGCGCGGTCGTCGTCGTCGTCGCACACTGTGGGCGTGTGAGCCAGCGGGTGACGCTTTTTTCACGGTGCGCTGGGTGACGTAAAACCTGAAGCGCGCGCGCCAGGCTACGGCACTGCACGACGCGCCGCGCCGAGCACGCACGCGCGCGTTCGCACGAGAGCAACGGGCGGGGGTTTTGCTACGCGCACACGCGTTCGCACGCGCATCGACGACGACGACGATGACTTCTTTGGCGCTCAAGTCGCTCGGTTTTAGACACGCCCTGGGCGCGAGCGCGGCGGCGAGAGCGGCGACGACGACGACGACGACGCGTACGGTGCACTCCACGACGATCGTGGCTGGGCGTAAGGCGGCAAAGATTGCGGCGACGAAGAATAAGCGCGATGCGGCGATTACAAAGCTGTACGGACGTTATGGTAAGTTGATTGTGCAGACGGTGAAGTCGGGCGGGTCGGCGGACCCGGTGGCGAACGTGGCGTTGGGTAAGCTCTTAAAGCAAGCGCAAAACGCCAACGTACCGCGAGACTTGATTGAACGTAACCTTAAAAAGGCGCAAGAGGCGAAAACTGGGGATTACTTTGAATTGACGTACGAAGTGTACGGCGCGGGCGGGGTTGGCATGGTGTGCGAAGTGTTAACGGATAACGTCAACCGCGCGGCTTCGGAGACGCGCTCAGCCGTGACCAAGGCTGGTGGTAAAATGGCCGAACCTGGGAGTGTTATGTTCAATTTTAACCGCCGTGGTGTGGTGGTCTTAGATGGCGGTGAAGAAGAAGCCGTGTTTGAAGCCGCCATGGAAGCCGGCGCCGAAGACATCGTCCCGCGCGACGACGGCGAAAAAGGCTGGAACGTCGTCTGCGAACTCGACGACTTCGCCGGCGTACGCGACGCCCTCGAAGCCGCAGGCTTCAAAGAAAGCGACTCCACTGGCTTGAAGTGCATCCCAGTGGTTGAAATCGAAACCAGCGACGAAGACGCCGACGTCAACGACAAAATCATGGACGCGTTGTTGGATTTAGACGACGTCGACGCCGTCTACACGCAATAACCGCCGCGAGCGCGCGACAATAATAAAACACTCACTTCATTCCTCACGCATCTCCATCGCGCGTCGCGAATGCCATCCCCTAACGACGCCTTGAGCGCACAAAAAATCACCTAAAGGCACACTGATGATGAGAACGCGTCAATTCGCCCGACGCGTCACAATCATCCACGCATCGTCGTCCACCGACGCTTTCGCGCGCTCAACCCGCCTCGTGCGCGCGGAAACCCATCGCAAAGACCTCGGTCATCGGTTCTCGCCCGTCCTCGCGCCCTTCGTCGTCGTCGTCGTCGTCGTCGACGCGTAATCAATGTCGACGCTCGACGCGTGCGTCGCGGCGTGCGGCAGCGCGAGCGATGCGACGTGTGCGACGGACTGCTTCACCACCGCTGGGTGGGAAGTCGCCGATGCACCGTTCCTGCCCGCGACCGCGAGCATCATCTTAGGGTGCTGCTTGATTTTGCTCTCTGCCCTGTTCTCGGGGCTGACGTTGGGATTAATGAGCTTGGATCCAGTGGGGTTGGAAATCATCGCCGAAGGCGGGGACGTGGATGAAAGAGAGTACGCAAAGACGATTATTCCGGTGCGGAAGAATGGGAATTTACTGCTGTGTACGCTTTTGCTGGGGAACACCGCGGTGAACTCGCTGATTTCGATTTTAATGGCGAGCGTGACGACTGGGGTGATAGGTTTGGTGGTGTCGACGTTGAGCATTGTGTGCTTTGGGGAGATTACGCCGCAAGCGTTGTGCTCTAGACATGGGTTGTACATTGGCGCAAAGACGATATATGTCATGAAGTTTTTCATTATTTTGTTGTTTGTCGTCGCGTATCCGATTTCGTTGATTTTGGATCGCATTTTAGGTGTGGACATTGGTTCGTTTCATTCGCACGAAGAGCTCAAGCACTTGGTGCGGGTGCACGTGGAGAAACCTGAAGGGCAAGAAGAATCTGGGTTAACCTCGCACGACGCCACGATTTTGACTGGCGTTTTAGAATACAAGCACGTGCACGTGCGCGAGGTGATGACGGAATTGGACAAGGTGTACATGATTGAACTCAACACGCGGTTGTCGTTTTCGGTTTTGATGGATATTTACAAGAGCGGATTTACGCGCATTCCAGTGTACGACGACCATCGCTCGAACATCGTGGGTGTGTTATTCACCAAGGATCTAATTTTAATTGACCCTGATGACGAGATAGAATTGAGCGCGCTCTTGGCGTTCCACGGTGGCAAGGATGGTGGATTTTTGCGTTACGTCAGCGACGGCACCACTCTCGACAAGGTGTTTTTAGAATTCAAAGCGTGCCGCATGCACATGCTGCTTGCGCATAGCGAAGACTCTTCGCCATCAAAGAAGGGCAATTTGCGCGTGACGGGCATTATCACGCTCGAAGATGTCATTGAAGCCTTGATCAAAGATGAAATCTTGGATGAATCTGACAATTTTATCGACGTCAACGATACGTCAACACTCATTGAAAAGCGCGTGAGCTTTCGCGGAGCTGATCCTACGAAATTCATGAGCTTGTTCGAACACAAGATCCACGAAGAAGAGAAATTATCAAAGAACGAAGTGAGCGCTATAGTCGCGTTCTTGTCATCCAATGTTCCCGAGTTTAAAAAGCTCGCCAAGTATGACTTGGTGATGCGAAAACTCATCGAGAATTCCAAAATCGACGGTGGTGAATCCGATTCGAGCGATAGCGAGGATAGCTGTATTGGCACTCCTGGCGTTCATATGGAATCCGAGCACGACGACGATTTACTATATCGCGCCGGTGAAGAGTCTGATTTCTTCACCTTGGTGCTCCAAGGATTCGTTAAAGTCTACGCCGGCGCCGAGGACTTTGAGTCTGAATTAGGTCCTTGGTCGTACATCGGTCAGACGGCATTGATTAAGGAAAAGTACGTTCCGGATTTTCGAGCGTACACAACTAGTCGCACGCGCTTGCTACGCATCACGCGTTCCGACTACAAGGCGGCTTTGGCGTCGGCGGCGATGAAAGCTATGGGCGCCGGCAAACGCGTCGTGCGCGCGCAAGGCATCGGTGAGTCCGAGTCAAACTTAGAGGACCCCACAGCATAGAAGACACGCGGTATAGTTTGTTAGGCAGCGGCGTGCGTTATAAATAAAGATCCTGTGAATTACAAATTTTTGAAACGCGAGCGAGCGTGCGGCTTTTGGTACATCAAAACTAAAAACAAAAACCAAAAACTAACCATTCTCCCTAGTACTACTACCCTAAATCGGACTCATCCATGCTAGACTCATCCATGCTATTTCTTCTTGCTTCAACTTCCTTTTCAAACTTATAAAATGGGTTGGCCCGCATCTCAAGCTTCTTCTGCTCTGCCGCGTGACTCGGAAATCCAGTAAACTCAGCGGCGTCGGAGTCACCCTTCTCGTAATCCGGATGTACCCTCGACGACGCCACGCGTAAAACCCCAGCACCCCCACACACTTGACACGTACTCATAACTTCTTTCTCACGACCGCCGCTCGTTGTGGTGGTCTTCACGAGCTTGGCTCCTCCGCACGCGCGACACGTCGTGTCAAAGACTTCGGTGGCGTCAACGATCGAACACACATCCACCGTGCTGTCGTCCGCGGCGTCGCACAGTGATTCAGCGTCTTTGCGCATTCGTGGCGATGCGGTGTATGTGATGGGGAGCCCAAAGGGTTCAACGTCGCCTGCGTCGCGTGGTTGTGAGTGATTAATCAGCCCAGCGCCGCGTGCCCAGCGGCGCGCGAGCAGTCGCGTCGAGCCACAACGATGCGTAATGTCGCGCGCGTGCCTAGCCACGTACGTGTGTTCGCGTATTGCGTGCACACGCGTGGCGGCGACCACAAACATCGAGCAGTGCACGAGGACAGGTGCGGAGAACAATGAGGCTACGTTTACAGTCTGGAGCTACAACAACAACTTTATTTTTACTTTGGAGCGCTGAATGCGCGCTTCGTTTTTTCCGCTTGCGCCTTGAGCGCGTTCAAAGCGGTAGATTTTGATTTCCCTTTTGTCGTTCGAGGTCGAGCGCGGGTGATTCCGGCGGGCGCGGCGCGCGCGGGTGCAGCGAGCGGGCGCGCGGGGGACTTGGCCGCGGGACGTCGAAGCGACGCGAGCGGCGGGAGCGGTGGCGGTGGACGCGCAGTCCACGTCTCACCCTCACCTGGAAGTGATGGCTCAATTGGTACCTGTGGCGCACCTGCACCTGCGCCTGACGCCTTGGCTTTCGATGACGACGACGTTGGAAGCGCGACTGGCGAACCGTCCTCGCCGTTCGCCGCCGACGACTTGCGCTTCTTCAGTATCGGCGCCGACGTCGATGGCAATACGTCAGCGTCGTTACCACGATCATCATCAACTAAACGCTCGCGCACGACGCCTGGTAACGCTGCAACGAACGTCTGCCCCGCCGCTCGTCTCGCGGCGTCCGTCGCGCTTCGCGTCTCCTCCGCCCGTATCCACGCCTCCGCCTTCAACTTCTCAATCTCCGCCTTGAGCGCCGCATTCTCGCGCTCGAGAGCTTTCACCTGCGCATCGCTACCCCGCCCACCGCTCCCACGCCTCGTGCTCGCCTCGAGCTCGCCCCCGAGCCTCACCACGAGGTCTCTCGCGCGCTCGAGCTCTCTTGCGCGCTCCGCGTCCGCCCTCGTCGCCTTTTCCAGCGCCGCCTCCGCCTGCATTCGCCGCAATCGCTCGCTCGTCGCCTCCGCCTTAGCCGCAGAAATCTCTCGCGCGCACTCGCTCGGCATCGCCACCTTGGGCGTCACGTGCGCCTTGAGCGCGCACGATGCGCTCTCGTACGCGGATTTCAACGTCAGCAAACTCTCTCGCATCTTCGCCCGCATGCGCTCGCTCGCGTCGAGTTTCGCGCGCAAATCGCGCGCGTCATCGAGCGTCGCACCCGCGGCGTCGGCTGCGCGCACGGCACGCGCCGGGCCTCGGCGCGCGGCGGTGCGACGCGCGGGCATGCGCGAGAAGAGGCGTCACTCACTGACGCACCCATGGCGTCGATCGCGACGTTTCGTTTCGCTGGCGTCGCCGCCTCAGCGCGCGACGTGCGCGCGCGCGCGAGTCGGCGTCAGCGTAAAGCCAAGCGCTCGGCGCCGGCGCCCGGTCAGGGCGCGGAGGGTGACGACGACGACGACGACGACGTTGACGGCGAGACCGTGGCTGCGCCGGCGCCATCGTCATCGTCATCAGCGGCGTTGGATGACGTCGAAGCGCGCGTGTTCGACCGCGCCAACGTCGTGCGCGTGCCCGCGCCGCTCGATGCGTCCAAGTTCGACGCCATCGAGGCGAAGAATAGCGCGCTGAAACCGGAAACTCGCGCGGCGAGCGATGCAAAGTTTGCCGAGGCGCGGCGACGCGAGCGAGAGGATAACAGAGGCGCGTTCGATAAAGCGCTGAGCGTGGATTCTTTGTTGGTGTTTGGATGCGATGGGGTGTTACCAGAATTGGTGAACGCTCGAGTTGCGATGTTTGGCGTGCTCACGGGGTTAGTGGTGGAGGTGACGACGGGGAAGAGTTTCGTGGAGCAGTTGGGGTATAACGTCACGCACGGGGTGAGCGAGGCGATCGTGGGCGCGGTTATCTTGGCGAGTTGCTTGCCGAGTTTCATGGCGGAAGCGGATGATGTGGAAGTGTTTGGTAGTGGAGCGTGTAAGTGGAAGCGAGATTCCACGGCACGCGCCGAACGGGGATATTTGGTGGATCCTTTGAACTTGGACGTGCGCACGCTTCCGGGTAAGGATACAGTCATCGGGCGCATTGGATGGGTACCATTCGTCGAGCTTCTTAACGGTCGCATGGCGATGATTACTATTATAATCTTGTTCCTCGGCGAAGGCTTCGCCGGGCACGCATTCTTTACTCCGCCCTAATAGTGATTTTTATGCTACAAGTACGCCTGATTACTTTGACTTCGCGTTTGGTTTGGGTCTAAATGCATCGCGTATCATTCTCAACTTTTCATCCGTTGGCTCGACCGCGAGGTTCGTTTGTAGAAATAACAGTGACGTGTCGGATGATGACATACGATATCGAGATTTCTTCCTATGCTGCGCGCCTTCGAAGTAGCCGTGCTCGCGAACCGGCACGACGGCGACGCGCGTGCAAAATCCAGACTTTGCCATGGCTTCCCAGCACGGGCGATTCGGCCAGTGCGGTGTGATGACAACAAACGTCAAAGACTTGTTCGCATCCGTTGCGCGCTTCAAGCAAGTCGTTAAATGCGCGGCCATATCGAGCACGAGTTCTTCTTCAAACGGCGGGTTCACCTCAAACGCGCCGCTTGATGGATGAAATTCGCTATAGTCCCCGAGTGACCCAAACGCGTGGTCGACGTCCCAATGCTTCGAGCAAAATGTGGGCCACCGTGCATTGAGCGGCGATGCAAAAAGTTCACAAGAG
>Ga0255775_1003861_pt1 | contig 12122 bp, 14 predicted proteins | sample 011ome_26_FD_179973 | JGI IMG/M metagenome (GOLD analysis project Ga0255775, IMG submission 179973) | Coastal salt marsh microbial communities from the Groves Creek Marsh, Skidaway Island, Georgia - 011511BT metaG (version 2) | ecosystem: Environmental > Aquatic > Marine > Intertidal zone > Salt...
AACCCGCTTAAAAATAAACCCAGTCCCGCCAAAGCAATAACAATATTATTCATGTTCTAAAGGTCTTTTGAATCAATTTTTAATATCCTGTAGAGTTTTAAAAGAATAAAACTCATAGCTAAGGCTAGAGTCACTAACAAAAAGAAACGGATTTGTTGGTACCTCTGACTTACTAATTCCACAAACTCATTCTGTTTGTTTTCAAAAAGGATATTAACCTCTTGTGTAACCTGAAAAAACTGATTTTGTAAATCGCGATCGATCCCTCTGACCTTAGCATCAATTATTTTGTAACCTTCAGTCGACATAAGCTCTTCCAAATTCAGATTTCTAAAATAAGCAATTTTAAGACTTTCATGCGCCTCTTGGATAGTCTTTATACGATTACAATCTATTAGAATTAATGATGAAATACATTCCTCGTAGGCACCATTGATTTTATTTTGGGTGATGGCATATTTTTTATTAAAATCAAACTTGTACTTTTTATAATCTTTATTAACCTGCCCTCGTATTAGGATATTTTTCCAGGCCTGCACTTGAGATTTAAAATTGCTATCTGCAGACTTTAGGGATGAATTAATCTCTGAAATTTTGTATAACTTTTCACCCTCAATCTGGACTATCTTATTAATCGACCATAAAGAAAAAAGGGCAAAAATTTCAATGACAATAAGTATAAAAGTCCAAGTCAGTACAAAATTTAATAATATTTTCTTAACATTTTTTATCTTTATATTTTCCATTATTATTTTTTCAATGATTCCGCTTCAATTAAATCCGAACTAATGTCTCGGTTAAGATTTGTTGTCAAATAGTCAAGGGTAATGGGTAACGCAAGTTCAATTCGTGATACGTGTTGTATACTAATTTTAATCTCTTTGGTCACACAGTCCAACAGATGCCCCCCTCTGCCTTGGTCGCTAGTCAAAAAGTGCAAATGATATCCAGGAACAGTTATCTTATCCAAAAATTCTGGAGTCCAAAAGCCTATAAGGGAGCCCTCTATATCCTGAAATGAGAACTCAGGTTGATTTCTCGCCACCTCAACAAGAGGCTTATATGAATCTTGTTTTGGAACCGATCGCGTTCTGACATGAGCAAAAGCGCCTTCTATCTTAAGTGCGTACACCATATTTTTTGAAGGTAACGTACGGTCTAAGAATGCGTATAGTTCGCTAAGCTTGATTGATGCGGACAGATACTCAAAACTATAGGGCTCGAACTGCGTAACACAGGCATAAGGGGTTTTTTGTTTTGGATTTACCTTATAGGCTTTGCCATCTGATTTTAGTTGGTACGCCTGCCCATCATTAATTATCATCTCGCCATCTAGGTCATCAAAGGTACCAAGACCAAAATTGCCCCTATTCAATAGCTCTTCAATAGATGTATTTTCCTGATACAGCCCTTCGACAAGGGCATTAACAGGAGCGGTAATGAAAAGTATTTTTTCTGTTGATTTGTTACTCAAAGCTAAAGTAAATTAGTTATTTTTTTCGATAATAACATTCACAAACACAAGTTTTGTGACATTTATATTACAGAAGCATAGGCAAAAGTATATTTATTTTTTCAAGTAGCTGAAGTAGGATATATTTATAATGATAATTCTCATTCTTAAGATAGGCAAAAACTATGTTAGAAACTAAAATAAATCTCAAGAACGGCGTGCTGACAATTCAAGCTATTGGACGTCTTGATGGTTTAACTTCCAAGGAATTTATTGAGACCGCCGAAAAAGAGATCAGTCAAGAAAATAGTAAGGTTATACTGAACCTTCAAAACCTTGACTACATCAGCTCCGAAGGTCTTCGTTCAGTCCTTACAACAGCCAAAAAAACAAAATCGTTGGGTGGCAGATTGATTCTTTGTGCACCCATGGAGGGGGTTAAAGAAGTCCTTGATATAAGTGGATTTGGTCAGATGCTGGGTGTTTATGCTTCAGAGGAAGAAGCCCTGAAAAATATCTAGGTCAGATGGAAAATGTTCCTAAAAAATGTAATATGGTGCTTGACAAGGGTTTAGAGGACCTACCCTTAATCACTGAACAATTATTTCAATTTTTTAATGAGCATCAGAACCTCATTAACCCTATCAACCTCTTAATTGAGGAGCTCTATTCAAATTCCATATATTATGGCAAAGCAGAGAAATTAAAAGTCACCATCACGCTTGAGCTAGACAGTGAGCTATTGTCGATTACTTATAAAGATAATGGTATGCCATATGATCCGTTGGTGGAATCAGAGAACCCCAATATTGAATTAGGGGTTGAGGAAAGACAGATTGGCGGGTTAGGCATTCATTTTGTCAAAAATTTAACGGATACTCAGCATTACAAGAGGGATGAAAATTGCAATATCCTGTCCCTTAAAAAAAACATCAAAAGTGGATAAATTTTAGCTATGGCCAGCATTGATAAAGCCCAAAAGGTAATTTTTGAATTACTCAAAGATATCGAAGAAGACACACTCAATATCTTAAGAAATAGTCCAGTGGCTTTAAGGATTATGAGGGTTTCTGATAAGCACATCATATTTGCTAACCCTAGATACATGGACATGTTTGAAGTAAAAGACGAGGATCTGCAAACGCTCACACCAGTTAGAGTTTATCAGGACCCCAAAACCTTCGAGGCGCTTAGTGAGCGCCTGAGTAATCAAGAGAACATTGTAGACGAAGTGCTAGCAATGCAAACCCTATCAGGTACCCCTTTACAAGTAATGGGTTCATTCCATCACCTACGCTACATGGAACAAGAAGTCGTGTTGGCTTGGTTTTATGATATTTCAGCTGCCCATCGAGCTAAGGAGATGGCGGAAGAAGCCGCAAAAATTAAAAGTGATTTCCTGGCAAATATGAGCCATGAAATAAGAACCCCCATGAACGGAATCATTGGCATGACCAATTTGGCCCTGAAAACTGAATTGTCACCAAAACAAGAGGATTATCTTAAAAAAATTAAGCAAGCAAGTAGTCATTTGCTTGGAGTAATCAACGACATCCTAGACTTTTCAAAAATTGAAGCGGGAAAACTAGCTATCGAAGAGGTGAAGTTCAATATTGACGACATGCTGGACAATGTTTCTAACATCATTTCCCAAAAATGTGCTGAGAAAAATCTTGAATTACTCTTCAAGGTCACCAATAAAGTTCCAAGCCAAGTGATCGGCGATCCCCTCAGGCTCACTCAAATTTTAATAAACTATGCCAATAATGCAATTAAGTTTACGGACGAGGGAGAGGTAATCCTTGCATTGGATTTGGAGGAGGAATTGGATGATGGGTTTTTCGTCAAATTCAGCGTTACAGATACGGGAATTGGTCTCAAAGAAGAGCAAAGAAATAAGTTGTTTCAATCTTTCCAGCAGGCGGATACTTCCACGTCAAGAAAATATGGCGGGACTGGGCTTGGTTTATCAATATCAAAACAATTGGCAGAGTTAATGCATGGAAGTGTTGGTGTTGAGAGTGAGTATGGTAAAGGGAGTACTTTTTGGTTTACCGCAAAATTAATAAAAGATACCTCCAGCAAAAAAAGGGTTTTACTTAAAAAAGATCTAGAAAGTAAGAGAGTGCTGGTGGTTGATGATAACGATGCCGCCCTTGAAATCATGATAGAAATGCTGAAAGAAATGTCCATGCAAGTCGAATCTGCGAATTCAGGAGAACGCGCATTAGAGTTGATTCTTGAGGCAGACAAGAAATCGCCCTTTGATATCATTGTAACTGACTGGCACATGCCCCCTGGAATGAACGGTATTGAATTAGTCAAATCAGTGCATCAATTCAAATTAAAAAATCCTCCTGCTAGTATTCTATTTTCTAATGTGTCACAAGACGAGCTCTCGAATGACGCAAAAAAACATGGCATTGAACATATACTCACCAAACCTGTTAATGCATCTGTGTTGTTTGAGGTCATATTATCAATTTTCAACTTGGATACAACAACAAACAGCAAGATTGATAAAGTTGAAGAAGCGCCAAAAAGTCAAATTAGCCTTGAAAAGATCAAAGGCAGCAAAATATTGTTAGCCGAGGACAACCTCTTAAATCAAGAAATTGCGCAAGAGTTGCTCACTGATGAGGGGTTCAAGGTGACCATTGCAAATAATGGCAAGGAGGCTGTAAGTTTAGTTAATGATGAGGATTTTGATGTTGTTCTTATGGACATGCAAATGCCTGAAATGGATGGACTTGAAGCAACCATGAAAATTAGAGAGACCTTTGCCTCCAACACCTTACCAATATTAGCCATGACGGCGAATGCAGGCGAAGAGGATCGCGAAAAGTGCCTTAAAGCTGGCATGGATGCGCACATAACAAAACCAATAGACCCAGAGGTATTAATGTCAGAATTATGCAAATGGATTGTACCAAAGGGTGTTGATGAAAAGCTCCAAGAGTCCGCAAAAAAAGTACAGTCGAATAATTCTATAGGCGCCATTGACGGTATTGATATCGAGGCTGCCTTAAGGGTAGTTGCAGGAAAACAGTCATTATTAAATAAAATGCTTAAAACGTTTGTTACTGACCAAAGTCAAGCAATCCATGCTATCAAGGATGCGCTACAAAATAAGGATAATGAGCTGGCAAAAAGATTAGCCCACACCCTAAAAGGAACCTCGGCAAGTATTGGAGCAAAACAATTGCAGGAAATTGCTTCAAAAATTGAGGGTTATTTCACAAAACCATATGACGATGAAGTTTTTAACAATGATCTACAATTATGCGAAATTGAGTTGGAAAATGTTGTAAAAAATGTTTCATTAGCGCTTTCTGATATCGACAAAGATACCAATAGTAATGTCGCCAAACCCCTAAATCTTGAGTCAGTAAAGGTTACTGTCGATAAATTATTAGAGCACTTAGCAAATAATGACACGGAGGCAAATCAGTTATTAGATTCGTTCCAGCAAGATTTAATTAGCCTCTTTGGGAATGAGACTTTTTCACTCATCAAAGACTCCATTGAAAATTTTGACTATGACACTGCAGCAGCAACGATAAAGAAAAATATCACATGGTAAATTCAGCGCAAGACAAACCCATTATTCTTATAATTGATGATACACCGTCAAATATCACCCTAATGAGCGGTATCTTAAGTAATGCTTATAAAGTCAAGGCTGCCACTAATGGCAAAAAAGGTCTTGAGATTGCTGCAAACTCACCTCTCCCAGACTTAATATTATTGGATATTATGATGCCTGAGATGGATGGATACCAGGTCTGTGATGCGCTAAAGAAATCCTCAGTTACATCGGATATTCCTGTTATTTTTCTAACGGCTAAAAATGAAAGCGAGGATGAGGAGAAAGGCTTAAAAATGGGTGCGGTTGATTACATCACAAAGCCTGTCAGCCCCCCTATTGCTCTCTCTAGAATCGCATCGCATGTCGAGTTGTTTAGGCAAAAAAAGGCCTTAATTGAGAGCCAAAGAGCCTTGTCTGATGAGATTAATGAGGCAGCATCGTATATCCAAAGTCTTCTTCCCCAAAAACTTGATCAGGATACAATAAAATCATCCTGGCAACATATCCCATGCTCAGAACTCGGTGGGGATGCTTTCGGACACCATTGGCTTGACGATGATCATATGGCAATTTTTCTGATTGATGTCTGTGGGCACGGGGTGGGTGCTGCAATGCTATGTATTTCAGCAATTAATTCTCTCCGATCAGAATCATTAGCTAATACAGATTTTAAAAGCCCTGCTTCTGTGCTGAATGGATTAAACAAAGCTTTCCCAATGGAGGCTCAAAATCTTAAATACTTCACCATGTGGTATGGCGTTTATTCAAAAAGCACAAAGTCGTTAAAATATGCCTCAGCAGGGCACCCGCATGCCATCCTACTTAAGAAAGAATCAGATAAAGATAACCCACTTTTACATAAATTGGAAACCAAGGGAATTGCCATCGGCTGCTTTGAGGAGGCCGAGTATAAAGAAGAACAAGTTTACCTTGCCTCTAGTAACAAACTATACGTTTTCAGTGATGGAGTTTATGAAATTACAGACAAAAATGATCACGAGATGACGCTGGAAAACTTCTCTGACTTGGTTGAGAAAAAATTCTGTGATGACAATAAATTACAATCAGCAGATATTTATGCCGAAATCAATCATATGCAAAAAGTTGCCGGGCCGCTAAATGATGATTTTTCAATTCTTGAGCTTATATTAAAACATAACTGATTACTCAAAAATTGGCGGAAGGGGCGAAATAGTTCTTGATGTCCACAAGTATCCACCTATATCCATCTACCTCACTGTTACCAAGGGATTAAGAATAAGAGTAGGATTAGTTTTTTCATATATATTCTCCCTTAGAATAATTAAATTCTTACCTAAACCTCAGATACAAAAGAAATGAAAAAATGACGGAGATGGAGTTATCTACTAAACCATAAATTCTGTGCCAATCACCAAAAATATAATGATATGAACCGCCTGCGATACCCCAGATACCAAGAGCAACAAATAAAAGAATGCCTATAAAGTAATTTCTAAAAAAAGATGACAAGCATTCTTTTGATATGACATTAAATCTAATTAACAAGATTGGTATCAGATTAGCAATAATTGCAGTCACTAGAGGCATGATCAAAAAAAGAGATAGCCATGCTAAAGGTAGGTCATAAAAATAATCATATGTTTCGTTAAGACCATCGTTATACATATGAAGCCATATTAATTCAGGAATTATGAATAGTCTGGCAAATAAGAATGCTGCTATTGATAAAAGAAGTAATAATGATGTTTTAATTTTGATGTTCATATTAAAAATATACACTTATCATTTTGCTAGAGAAAGCACTTTATCCCCCATCACCGCATAGGGTATATAACTTGGTGTGGCTCTTAAATTTTTGTTAGAAGTTCACCACTAGACCCACATTCACTGTGGCCCCACTGTATTGATACAGAAAATTATTTATTTCTGCACCAAGATGATTTTTTTCCACCATCGTAGTATTTTGCAAGTTTTGCATTTAATAATTCATTTTTTAAACTTTTACCATCTAAGATAACATCACCTAAAACTCTACCTCCGTATTTATCCCAAGAATCTAGTTTTATATGTATATTAGTAGCAATCTTAATTTGCCGCTCTACAAATGATTTAGCCTTATTAGATAAAATTCTTTCTTCATCACACTTAGCACGACTTCCTTTTTCGGGTGTATCAACACCAATAATTCTGAGTTTCAACTCAGGCTTAAGTGGTTCTGGAAGATAATTTGCCTCAATCACTAGAGTATCACCATCAATGACTCTTAAAATTTTAAAGTTATGAAGGCTTTCAGAGAAAACTAATGATAAATTTAGAATGAGTAGAAAAAATAAAAATAATCTTAACAATTACTTAAAGATCCTCTTAGCATTGGGTTATCCAAAAGAGAAAAAGTCAGCGTTGAAAAACCAATAAAAGTAATTATGGCTAGAATTTTACTTTTCATATTATCTCCATTAGTAATAATGATTGTAATGTCTCTTAATTTGATATTTAATGATAGTATTAAATATATAAAAAGTTAACTTTAATATGGGTATATGGCAGACAATTAAAAACTTTTTTAAGAGCGATGAAAGTGTAGCTTATCGAAAATTCGCAAAGCCCCCAGTTATTAATTTCAAAGAAATAGAAAAACACGGCAAAACAGACGCAAATTTATCCATTGAGCTATCTAATGATAGTTTACCCACTATCTTAAACAGAAGTGCTCATCTTCTTCATAATTTTCACCACAGCCAATATGAATTAGCTCAGCGATATTTCACTGAGTCGCAAAAATCAGCTGACTCTGCGCTGAACGATGCCAACATTGATGATACTAGAACAAGACTTTATAACCTTACTAAAAATTCGGATGAACTAAATTTAAATCAAAGAGAGACAGAGGTTAAAGCTTTACATCAAGACTTTTTAGATACGCGAGAAAATTATCGTAACTTTAAAAGGCAAAATGGTATTTCATTATTACCAAAAAAAAATGCTGATCCTGAACAAACAAAATTTCAACGTTGGCTTGTTGTATTCCTTCTGGTTATTGAGTTTGTGCTCAACTTTGTTGTTTTACAAGGTGGTGGTGCAACAGACGGTGGTGCTGCCTTAGGCATATCGGTTTCACAAACATTAATTAACATTCTTACCTGTTACTTTGTCGGTAAAATTCTTATTGGCAGGATAATTTTTTTCAGTATGCTCCATAAGTTTTTCTATGGCATCATCGTTTTAATTCATGCTTACCTCATCCTTCTTGTTAATGCCAATATGGGTATCTTCAGGAAGCAAATAAGTGAAGCATCGCAATCCAGCAATATTGATGAATTGTTTGGGACTAATCTCCTTGGATACTGGGAAAATTTCCCTTGGGACAAACTAAATGGATTACCAACCGATGCTATCTTAGTTATAGGTATGGGTATTGTTTTTGCTTTGGGTGCTTATTTAGATGGCTTCTTATCAGATGACCCTTACCCTGGTTACGGTGCGGTTTATAGGCAGCCTTTAAAACTTAAAAGACTTATTGAATCAAAAATTAGCTCTCTAAACGAAACCTGGACTGCTCAGCTGCGACAATATAATGCTATGGAGGGTCGGGCGTCGAAGAGAGGTTTAAATGGAATTAAAGCATGGAGTCATGAAATTAACTCGATTGAACAAGTAAAAGATGATTACAAAGCACTTTTAGTTCAACTTGAAAAAACTTATGACCAAATGATTAAATTATATGTGGGAACCTACAATCGATTTCATACCTCAGCTCAGATAGAAATTAAGAACCTAAATCTTCTCGCTGACAGTGAAAAAAATATTGAACATGTATTTTCTGATACAAAAGATTATTTTATGAATGACAAAGATAGATTGGCTAAAGAAGAAGCTAAAAAGAAAAAATTTGCCTCTGACTTTGAAAGTTTAAAAAAAGAATTGAAGCAAATTAACGATAATATCTCCTCTGAGATAAAAGCCTTATCAACTAATTACCCGTTGGATTTAAATTAAAATGCTATTCAGAAGCCTGGTATTAATTTTTTTTGCCTTCTCTATAAATATATCTTATGGAAATGATTTATTTGATGAAGGGTTACAGAAAAGATTAAAGGCTTTTGAAAACTTATGTAAATCAAAAGAAGTTAAAAAAATATATGAAGATAAAGAACGTCCTAATCGGCTTTTACTCATTGATGCAACTGACCCCCTAAATGAGGCGCAAATTCAATACCTTAAGGACAACTATATTAAGGGTGTAAATTGGCAAGATGAGGGAGAAAAATTTTCTATTGTTGTCTTGAACTCAAAACCCATATCAGAACTTGATCGTATCACCATGTGTAGCCCTAAACCTGAAGATAAAATTGGTTGGTTTGATGCAAAAAATAAGGCTCAAAAACTCATAAAGCTTTATCAACAAACTTTAGAAGAGGCGTTCGATATTATGGTTAGATCAAGTAAAGAGGCAGATTCAACAAGGCTAGTTGAAACACTCTATCAAATTTATACAAATAAAAGATTTGATTTTTTGGAAGGTGACCGAAAATTATTAATTGCATCTGATCTTTTACAAAAATCAACCGAGATTAATCTTTATTGCAAAGGGTCATGCCCTACCTTCCAACAAACCTACAATACTAAAAAGCAATGGTTTGATTTAACCAAATTACAATTAAGAGATTCTGATGTTGTTGAAATTTATTACCTGCAAGCAAAATGTCGAGTCAACTTTGCAACCCTTACTTGGTGGCAAGACTATTTTCTAAAAGAGGGGGTTAAACCAGAAAATATTTTTGCATTAGCGGAGAATAATAATACCAATCAATTCTGTACCGGCACAGTCAAGGAACATAAAGCGATTGGTGAGAGTGGTAAACCAGGTCCAATTATTGGCAATAAACCACGTAATGGTATTTCCGGATTTACATCTGTAAGATAATTCATGAGTTTTGAGCGCCTTAAGCTATTTCTGATATGGGGCTCAATTCTTGCAGTAGGCCTTTATTATTTTCAACACGATACAAGAAATATCATTGTGATATTGATGTATTTTTTACCCATTGGGCAGATGAAAAATCACGTTTATTAAGTGAATTAAAAGAAACCTCTGAAAGAAAAGACCCACTTTCAGATTGGAATAAGGAGGAAATTGAATCTGCGAAAAAGGATTTAGCAAAGCGAGACTATATTCCTGAAGAATTTGTTAAACAAGCAGAAGCTACAATCGAATTTCAAAAAAAGATGGATGAGTTTAATGAACAATATACCCAAGAAAAATTAAATGACATACAAAATTGTCTCAATTATGTTGGGTCTAATTTAAATTAATTTATCTTCCTTAATCATTCCTTTACACATCTCTTCTGCCTTCACTTTCGCTGCAATATATCCATCTAAACTCCAATTATCAACAGGTATATCAAAAACATACTTATAAGGAGAGTCAATCTCAATCTCAATTTGATGCAAACCACCCATATATAAATCAAATATGGGGTCTTTAAGTACATTAGTCAGAGTTACTACTTTCATACTTGCAAAATCACTTACTGAGAAAAGTTCTGCCATCATCACATGTGATACTCCATCCACCTCCGGGAAAGTTACCTTAATAGGTAGTCGATTATTTTTTAATTTATCGAGAATATTTTTTTTCTCATGTGTGGTTGAAAAGGTTAAATAAAGAATATCTTCACTGCAATTACCTGCCTTTTTCATCCAGCCAAATTTATGACCATGAACTGCAGTGCCATGGGTGGCATACATGACCAAGTTGTCCAATTTATCAACTGTCCAATCTTTATAACTCACTTCGTTGGATTCATGGAAATTATTCACCGGTTTTTGAGGTTGTTTTCTTCCCTTTTTAACCTCCTGTTGATTATTGATTTCATTATTAACAAAATGAGTTGAATATCTATTAATTATTTCTTTTGATGGGATAACGATTAAAAAATAAAGAAAACTTAAGAATATTGAAGAAACCAGAATATTAATAAAAACCTTTTCAATTTTATGCACTTTATTCTCCTAAAAAATGGTGGCTAGTTATCGCACTAGCCCTGCGGAAGAGAAAACCGACATGAGGTGAAATTAATCTCTTCAGTTCATTTGACGTTCTTATTTTCTACTTGTCAGGAAAAGTATTTAAAAATATTTAAAATGAAGCTATAGTTGAATTGAATGCAATCAATATAATTACAATATGACTGATTTTGAATATGAATTAGCATTATTAACTTTTACGCCTTCCGTAATTATTTTTCTTTATATTGTTTTAAATGATAAATTTAAAGAGCCTATCGACTGTGTCATAAAGGTTTTCTTGCTCGGTATTTTTCTTCTCATTCCTGCAGGCATTCTTAATGATATGTTTATATTTAGTAAAGGTGAGGATTATCTTGATTATTCCTGGATAGCCGGAATTACAGAAGAATCTCTTAAGTTTGCTGCCTTTTATTTCTTTATTACAAAGAAATTTAATTATAACGAAAGGATGGATGCCATTGTTTATGGTGCTCTTATCTCATTAGGTTTTGCAACCGTAGAAAATTACGAATATGTTTACGTTAATTTTCCTGAAATAAACTCATATTGGATCGCAGGTGTAAGGGCATTGACAGCAGTACCTATGCATGCAATGTGCGGCATAATAATGGGTTATTACTTTGGTAAATATCACTTTGAACATGAGCCAATTAATTTAGCTAAAGCACTCTTCATACCTATGCTGGGTCATGCTATATATAACTATCAATATTCAACTGAAGCATCGTTCATCGTTGTTTTAGTTCTATTTTTCATTGCAAGAAACGCTCATAAAGAATTTATTAGGTTTCAAAAAATTAAAGTTACCGAAGAAGAAGTAAAAAGAAAATAATTGGAAAGATTGATGAGTCAAAAAGAAATTAACTTTAAGAGTTATTTTTTATTTTTTTTGATATTTATATTTCATTATACATTTGCCATTGATAATTTTGATGAGTGTGGAATCTTAGAAAAAAAAATAAAAGAAAATCATAAAAAATATTCATTAGATGAGCCGTGGGAATATTCATTTAAATCAGTTTATTTTTTCAAAGATACTAAAAATAGAGATAAATACTTAAGGTC
>Ga0255775_1003863_pt1 | contig 12118 bp, 3 predicted proteins | sample 011ome_26_FD_179973 | JGI IMG/M metagenome (GOLD analysis project Ga0255775, IMG submission 179973) | Coastal salt marsh microbial communities from the Groves Creek Marsh, Skidaway Island, Georgia - 011511BT metaG (version 2) | ecosystem: Environmental > Aquatic > Marine > Intertidal zone > Salt...
TTGTACGCGAGCGGGTTCGCGAGTTTGACGTCGACGTCGACATCCACAACGACGGCGAACGCGGAGAAGAGCGTTCGACAGTTATTTGAAACGAGTGGTGCGCCGACGGTGATTGCAAAAGCGAAGAAGAAAAGTAAGAAGCGTTCGCGTGGTCGCCGATTGAGTAGCGAGAAAGAGGAGAGATTGGTTCAAATTCTGGGAAAACCAATCACATCTGAGCATGTGGTTTTTAAGGCGTCTATGGATCGCGCGAACTGTACGTATAAGAAAAGCACGGCGAGCGCGCTGGCCTCTGGGGTGAGTCACCACGAGTCAATGGCGAACTATAGCAGCGTTTTCTCGCAAGGCGCGAAGAAGATGAAGAAGAAACTCACTCCAAAACAGATTAAGAAAGTAAAACGGAGGAAAGCAAAGCGCAAAGAGTACGCCGATATGAAGAAGAAGGCAAAAGAAGGCAATGGAAAGGTAGAAAATGGACAACCACAACAATTGTCGTCGAAAGAAGACGTGACGATGAAACAAACGACGGTGAACGCGAACTTTGTTGTCGTAGGTAACGAGGAAAACTCTGTGCCTGAAGCGACGCCGGAGGAGGACACTCAAACGACGAAGGAAGATACGCCTATTCTGAGCACGCAAGAGCTCGAGGACGATGATTGGTGCATACCAGAAACGCCTTCGCAATCTAACGGTGACGCAGACGACGACGACGACGACGACGACGACGCAGGTGTTCAAGGGACAGCAGAAGATGATATGAATGATTCTCCAGTCAAAAATAAGAAGCGAGGGAGAGAAACGAGGAAGCCTCGTCCGCCGAGCTGGGTTCGACGCAAACTGGCGAAAGAGCGCGCCGAGGCTGAGGCGAAAGCGAAGGAAACGGCTGACGAGGCGAAAAGAGAAGAAACGAACACCACGAGTTTTATTGCCACCGAAAGTATGGGAGAAGACGAGAAATGGGCCATGCTCGCTCGATACGCGGAACAATCGAAACAACGTAAACTCGAACGTCTCGCGAAGGAGAAACAAGAACAAATCCAACAAGCCGAGTTGAAAGCAAAAGCCTCGCGCGTAATTGGCAAACAGACGAAGAGAAAGAACGCTAAGAAGACAGTTGACGCGAACCACCCAAGAAATATAGTGTTAGATCGATCTCCGGCGTTATATTGCTCGACATTTTCCAAACGACCTGGTTTTCCTGCGAAACATATTCTTCGATGCAACGGGTCGAGCATAAACGCTTCGCGTAAACTGTATGCAGATATCTTTGGAGCGAAGAAGCGGAAAGTAAAAACACCACTGATGCATCAACAACGAATCAACGATCCGCGAATGGTTATGAGTCAAGCGCCGTCGAGCTACATGTCCTCCGAGCATCAAGAAATCATCCCGACGCAGCTCTCGCAGAAAAGCCCGCGAATGACCATACGCATCTCCAAATCGCACCGGAAAAATGTTTTACCCCTCCTTCGACGCACGTTACGACGTGCAAAAAAGTGCAACTTTGCTAAACTATTAGATCTACACTGTCCGGTGAAACGTTCCGATTGGAGAACGGCTGATACCGAGCAATTGGTCAAATTGAACTCGTCTCACAAGGACGTTTCGAGCTTCATCTGGGCTATTCTCCGCGGGGTGCTTCCAAAACAGTTTCTCGGGTCAAAAACGACCACAAAGAGGCGTTTACGCGAGTTTGTCTCGAGAATCGTATCTTTGAGAAGAATCGAGAGGTGCACTTTACACGAAGCTATGATTGGTGTGAAAACATCGGACTACGCATTCTTGGATAATGTGGATTATCGCCGCCGCGAGAAGAAGAAAATACAAAAGAAGAAGACAGTTGCCGAGTTTGAAGCACGAAAGCGACGGGTGGAGAAGATTATACTTTGGATTATCAAATCCATCGTGTTCCCCGTCATCCGTTCGCACTTTTTTGTCACCGATACCGATCACGAGCGACAGAAAATGTACTATTATCGCAAAGGCGTCTGGTCGCGAATTGTTCGCGCAAAGAATAGAGAATTCGTCACCAGCGGAAGATACGAAAAGCTTTCTAAGAACGACACAGAAAACACGCTTTCGCACCATTCTTTGGGCTTTTCTCGAATTCGTTGGAAACCAAAGAAAACAGGTGTTCGCCCGATTGCCATGCTCGGACAACCGGCGAGTATGCGTTTAACGAGTAAAAAGCGAGACGGGAGCGGCTTCAGGAAGAAGATGAAATTTGAATTCGAGCCTGTGAACGATCGTCTATACACGATTTCAGACATACTTGACCACGAAATTCGAGCAGATGAGACGTTAATGGGGAACTTTGTGAGTGATTACGACGAGACGATGAAAATATACGCGCCTTTTGCCGAACGATGGAGAAGGAAGCAGGGGCTCTTGAATACCGACGAGGTGGATGAGGTGGTAGACTCGGAGGACTCTCCGGAGGATATCAACAAAACGAAAGCGACTGTGAAAGACAAGAAAAAATTGCCGAAGTTATACTTCGTGTGTGCCGATATCAAAGCTGCTTTTGATTCCATTCCAACGGAAAAGCTCGAAACTGTCATATCGAGTTTGTTCAAGAAACAGGAATACGCCATGCTTAAATACCGGACGCAGAGCGTGCTCGGAAACAGATACGCCACACGAAAAGTTGCGTTTGCCACGGAAAATGTTGAAGACACAGGTATGGATATCGTACACAAGAATTCATCAGGATCCGCGATAACTTCATCGCAAACCGATGCAAATACCGCGACGGCGGACGAGAATATAAAAAACTCGAAGAAGAAACTACCCGGTCCAATCTTTTCACCAAACGAGAGCGACGTCGGTCGGCGCGCGCTCGTCAAAACGCTCCCACCCGGGTCCGTGTCTATCGATTTAGGTAAAACGCGCACTGCATATCGTCATCAGGCGCTGAACACGCTTCGTGAACATCTCGGAAACACGCTCGTTAAATCACACGGTTCCTTATTCCGTCAAAAGATTGGCATTCCACAAGGTTCGATTCTTTCCACGAAACTATGCGCTTTGTTTTACGCGCACATGGAGCAAACGCAATCGATGGCCGCGTTCGAAACTGAGATTTATAAAGGCACGCCAAAGAAGAAAGTTTTGAACGAAGGGTACGGCGACGGTGTTTTTATGCGCTGGACGGACGATTTACTTTTTGTCACGGACAATTTCTCTAGAGCGAAACACTTCTTGAACTCTTTGCTCGACGGTATTGCCGAATATGGCGTGGAAATCAATCCGACAAAGACAAAGATAAACTTTGATCATCTGGAACGCAAATTAGAAAAGAATGTGGAATGCAAAGACGGTTGTGAGTTTATTCCATGGTGCGGTTTGCTTTTCGACACGCAAACGCTGGAAGTGCGCGCGGATTACTCCAAGTATCTCAACGTCTGGCTTCGCGAAACAATAAATCTTCCGAGTTCACATTTGGCGTGGAAATACCTCTCGAACAAAACGCGGTCTTATTTGAACCACAAACTCTGCGCACTTTTATACGACCCAAGAGTAAACAGTCGTGAGACTATTGCGACAAACATGTACCAAGCGTTACTCTTGTGTGCGGCAAAAACAACCTCTTACGTGCGTGCGGTAGAGGCAGTTCCCGGCGTGACGCCGTGCGGCCACGCGCTTTTGAAACGCGCCATCGAAAGCGCCATAAGTTATGCGCGAACCGGTGCTCGAAAGCGGTTACTAGATAGATATCTAGATCCAAACTTAGTGCCATCCGAAAAAGTTTCTCGCGCGTTAGGTTTACTCGCCTTTCAAAAGTACTTTTCTTGGTATTCTCTAGTTGGCAGAAGGAGGAAGAAGAAGAACAAAACGAAACACGAGGAAACCGCCGCGTGGCTCCGCGCGCAACTTTCCCTCTCGCGTTCGATGAGTGAAACCGTCGCGGAAGTCTCTAAAACAATCACCCCAGCTTGTAAGAATGAGTTCTTTGAAAGCATCCGAGCTTGATTAAAATATCAGAGCAAATGTATACATACACAGTAGAAAGCGATAGCGATAGCTTTTTGTAGAACCTGTAGAGTAGCGAGTAAAATCAGCTTCTTTTCCTGCGGAATCTCGACGCCAAATTTGCCATAGGACGGACGACTGCACATTCAGAAATTCTTCTCTTTCGTTTGTTTGTTTGTGGCTCAGGTGCCTCAGAATATTAATACTCCACCCCCCACAACAACAACACACCGCTTGCTCACCCAAAAAATGTTTACGCTTTCCAGCAAAACATCTTTACCGCACGCGTTGTTCACGGCCAAGCACCCGAGGCAAAAGACGTCGTCCAACAAACGATGCGCGACGACGAAAGCGGTCGTGAACGACTCGCCGAGAATAATCGTCGAAAACGACGCCGAGACGAAGAAATTTCGGTTGAGAGATCACCAACGGGAGGTTATTCGAGACATGTCTGGCTTTGCCGGCGGGGAGGTAAGGATTATATATACGCGTGTACTTTTTACGCCGCCGTCGTTTTCATCTACCAAACGCTTCCAAAACTCGTCGTCCGTTTGTGATCGTCGCGTTTTGTGCGATTGAAGAGCAGCGAGCGAGAGAGAGCGAGAGAAATTCGTATCGCGGAAGTTCCCGTGACGTCTCCCCCAAAGAGAAGGGAGAGATAAGAAATTGAATTTTGGTAAACGCGCTTTCAAACGCGACGCGTATTGGTGTTTTACATTCTTCCCTCGCGCTCGCTCTTTGTTGTTGTTCGCGGACACAACTCGCGCGCCAGATGTGTGTTCTGTACTCACCTCCTTCTCTCTCTCTCTCTCCGGGAAAAAATTCTATTTTAAAACAACAGCTCATGGGCCTTCTGAAAGACACCAACAAAAACTGGCAACCGCAAGACTTTCTCCCGGATCCGGAATCGGAACAGTTCTTGGACGAAATCAAGGAAATCCAAGAGAGATCGAAAGGAATTTCGGACGATTTGATGGTGGTTTTAGTCGGCGATTTAATCACGGAAGAAGCTTTACCGACGTACATGAACATGTTGAACACGTTGGAAGAGACGAAGGATACCACGGGCGCGGACGGGACGCCGTGGGCGCAATGGACGAGAAAGTGGACCGCGGAAGAGAACAGACACGGTGATTTGATGAACAAGTACATGTGGATGACTGGTAAGTGCAACATGAAACCGATCGAGACGACTATTCAGAATTTGATTGGAAGCGGGATGAACCCGAAGACGGACAACAATCCGTATTTGGGTTTCGTATACACGTCGTTTCAAGAGAGAGCGACGAAGGTTTCGCACGGGAACACCGCGAGAATGGCGTTGGAGGCTGGCGACGATAAGTTGGCCAAGATTTGCGGCATCATCGCCGCCGATGAAGGCAGACACGAGATTGCGTACCAAAGAATCATCGACGAAGTAAAGAAGAGAGATCCAGACGGAGCGGTGTTGGCGTTTGCGGATATGATGAGGAAACAAATTACCATGCCGGCGCACTTGATGGACGATGGTCAGCACAGAGCGAGAACGGGGAGAGATTTGTTTAGCGATTTCGCCGCCGTGGCAGAACGATCGGGCGTGTACACCGCGGATGACTACGCGGATATCATGGACCATTTGATCAAGAGATGGGAGATCAACTCCATGACTGGTTTGTCGGTGGAAGCGATGGAAGCGCAAGAATATTTGATGAAACAACCGGATCGTATTCGTAAATTAGCGGCATTCGGTAAAAAGAAAGCGGCAAAGAAAGGGCCGATGACGGAATCGTTCTCTTGGATCTTCGACCGTGAAGTGCAAATCAACTAAAATACAAAAAAATTCTAGAGAACGACGACGACGACGACGACGACAAAAACTAAAAGAGAAAGAGAGAGAGGGGAAACCACTAGACATGTACAAATATTATTAAAGACTCGTTTTTAATAAGAATTTAAAAAGAAGCTTATTACTAATGCTATTGATGCTCTACCTAGGTTCTTTCCTCTAAGCGCCTTGCCGAAACGTCGCCTCTAATCGAAACGAAAGAAACGAAGTATCCACGTGCGTTTGCAACGGAAGCAACTTCAAGAACCCATCGACGTGCTTCTGAAACTCGTTTTCGATGGAATCTAAACTTTCCTTCGCGCCCGTGACGAAATCTTCGCTCAAATAGTCTTCGCCTTCCTTGGATTCGCCAAAATCGACGCCCCATTGCTGATTCATCTCGCGCTCGACGATACGTCTTTGATCGGATTTTCGCACCCGCGAGGCATCCTCGATCGCTTCGTACAGCTTGAACGTGTGTGATTTGAATTTTTGTACGGAATCGAAAATCAGCTGTAAACTTCGTTGCAAAACTTGCGATTTCGTGCCTAACAACGCCTTTTCGATGACTGAATTCAAATAGTTTTCGTGACCGGCGATGATGGAATCTAAATCGTCATTTGCCGCGTTATGGGATAATTTACATTCAAACTCGTTCCAAGACGGTTCCAAGACTTCAAACATAACGTAATACTGGACATCGCTTATCAATGCGTGCATGGATTGTCGCACGCGATGACATCGCGCCTGTTCAACCTCTAACGCTTTGCCGATGTTACCGCCTAAACCTTCGCGTTGGAATCTGGACGAAACCGTCGGTTTCATGGCTTTCCATAACTCGCACAGCGTATACTCGGCTCGTTTCAACTTCCAAAGGAACGTGAACGCTCGAGAATATCTTCCCATTTCGCGGTCGCTGAAGATAGTCGTCAACGGTGCGCGGAGTTTGTACTCGAGAGAAAACACGTCCCATCCTGTTTCATCCTCCAGCGGTTTCATCAGGCGCACGCTCAAAGCATCGATAACGTGCTGATCTGCTAAACAGGCGTTGGAAACGCGAACGGCGGCGTCTAAATTACCTCGCAATGAATATTGCGATATACCTTCGCGACTCATCGGGTCGATTTCTTTATCGAGCTCGTCGTGGATGGATTCCATGAGCGCGTGAATAAAATCGCCTTGGCCTAACAACAAGTACTGCTTCAACGCGACAAAGTGTGCCTTGAGACGATAGTGTTCGAATAAGGATTCTCGGACGGCTGAGTCGGCTACGCGTTTAGCGTTTGAAATGATATCGGGCAGCATTTTGACGAGCTTTTCAAAACTATTCTCGTCGTCAGAAGTAAACGCCGTCGACGCCGTCGATGTCGACAACGACGCAAAGAATTCGTCAAAATGTTTCAAAATCGTACGCGATGCGTCACCCCATTTCTCGTCTTTGCACGCGTTCTTCAAAAACGCAATCGCCGCGCCACACTTCAAGGTTTCGTTTGCCGTTTTTGAGGATATGAAAAACGGTTTCGAACTCTCGTCGATGACGAAGCCGCTCTTCCAAGACACCGATGAAGAAGGTAATCGACCGTCGTCGACAATCTCGTCGTCGGAATCGAAGCGGTACCATCGGTTTATCGCCTCTACATCATCATCGTCGTCGTCATCGTCGCGATCTTTGTCCGTCGCGTGGACACTATCGATATTTTTATTTCTGTGACGATAATAACGATCGTTTCTTTGTACGAAAAACTCGCCAATCATGGTTCCCGCTTTGTTACTGGTACCCTCGGATTTAAAACTCGAGTCGCCTCTCGCGCACCATTCTTTCATCGCTTCAAAATACGGTTTAGCAGTTTTCGCCAAGACGCGTCGAATGATGCCATCGTGGACGACATCACCGGTATCCGAATGCCTATATAACTCCGCGAGTAACGAGCCGCCTCTTAAATGTTCTACTGCGTCGCATACGATGGCCAAAGCGCGCATCATTCGTTTCGGCTCGTCTAACCAGACGAGAAGTCGTCTGAGTGTGACGACGTCTGAACCAGTCGGTGCGATGGGATCAGAGATGACACCGTTACTTCCATTTCTATCATGTCTACCACTTCTATGCGACGTCGTCGCTAAACTATCGAACGATCTATCGTTCAGCAAAACTATATTATTCGCCTCGTCGTCCTCTTCTTCCGCTTCACTGATGTCGTCGTTATTGTTCTGCACTTTTGCCTCCAACACGGCTAACATTTTGTAGTGTTTCGACAACTCGTTCGACAGCGCGCTTCGAAACGCGCTCCTCGTCGCGCCTTCAGTTTCCTTTGCAAACGCCGACGTCGGCGCATCTGACGTCGATTTCACCTTTCTATACAACCATCCGAGCTCGCAAATTTTCCTACACGCGTGTCTTCTCCCTGGAGCAATCGGCGCGTCTTTCGGAAAAATGACGTACGCGTCGTTCACGAGATCAAACTTGATGTAGTTACCATCGATGCCATTGCACGCAAATATGCAATCTCTCACTAACTTTGACTCCGCGACTTCGCCGTTTCGTCTTCGTTCCAACGCTAATCTATTGAAAGCGTCGTCTCTCGGACCGCCGACCGGAGACGATACCGCCGCGGTAGACGGTGAGATCATCTTGTGTCGGTGGCTCGGCGTCAAAGCTCTCGCCATAGTCGCCAGCGTCTCCTTGTGTTTCTTACTTTTCCTACTCCGTGCTCTTCTCTCGCCGCCAGAAGAAGTTAACGCCGTCGTCGTCGGTCCGAAAGTGTCGTTCGCCAACAACCGCTCCACCGTCGCCGAGCGTCCACGCCGCGTCGTCCGATGGTGGTCTCGTCCCGGTGTTTGCAAACCGTAATACCCGTCGTCGTCGTCCTCCTCCTCCTTGACCGTTCTCGCCGGCGAATCGAAATACTTCTGTCCCTTGTCTTCCTCTCCCTCCGAGCCGTCCTCCTCCTCGTCTTCCTCTCTTCGAAGCTTCCAAAGCAGTTGAAAAATCTCCCTCTTTTTCCCCACGCTTCTGTGCCACGCCTCGTCCGCGTGTAACCTTTCGTGTAACCTCGCCACGTCCACCGCGACGTCGAACCCTTTCCTGTCGCGAACTCGGTCTTTGATTTTATCCAGGATCGAATATTCATCCTCCGTGTCGTCATCGACTAAAAACGCGTTCGTTTTTGTCGTCGTCGTCGTCAAAGTGCTCCGTAAAATCCGATTCGCGAATCGTTCCAAATACTCTCTCTCCTCCAGAGATAAAGAAGACGAACGGCAGACGGTGCGGACGAGTCGTTTCGAAAGACTCTCCGTCGTCCGCGGCGTCTCCTCGTCCTCTTCCTCCCTCACGCGTTGTCGTTCCGACGTCATCGTTCGAAGGTGTTCGTTGTGTCGTTTTCTGTTGACTTTTGAAAATTTTTTTGGTCGTACTGGTGAATACCCTAAACATTTGTTTTTTTTTTAAATCTCTCTCTCTGTTTTTAAAATCAGCGAAACGCTTTTTTTTCCTCGAGCGACAAAAAAAAAAGAGAAATATATATCTAGAAATAATGGACGCGAAAGAAGACGCGGCAGAGGATGAAGCTTCCGTTACGCGTTTACGGACGAAGGATGACTCTTCTGGTGGTGGCTTTTGCGACGACGAGGAGGAGGAGAAAGAAAGGCGGCGGCGGGTTGTTGGGTCATCGTCATCGAAACAAAAAGGAGACGTGAATGATGCGATTAATGTTGAATCTCGTTTTGGCGAGGGGGTGTCGTCTTTATCGTCGAAAGGGAACGGCGCGCTGACCACCGCGAAGAGGAAGGGGGAGGACGAGGAAGAATACGGAGACGAGGAGGAGAGAAGAGAAATTATGCCGTACAGACCGACGTATGGCGTTGGAAAAGAAGAAGGGGAACTTTTGGGAAAAAAAGAGGATCTGGAGGAAGAAGACCAAGAAGAAGAAAAGTTCGCGTCCATGGAGGAGAAGTTTACGAACGAGGAGTGGTGGGACTCGACGACGATGCGAGACGAGAACGCGGGCGAGTTTATCGTGAACATCGAAGGAGACGACGAAGAGACGAAATTATCGCCGGAAGAAGTTGTGTACGAAGAAGATGAAGATTGGTTCAACAGACCGGTGGACGAAGACTCGATCACCGGCATTCGTTTACCCGTGGTCGTACAAAACGTGTCGTACAAAGTAAAGCATAGAACGAAGAAGAACGAGATGATTAAATTATTAAACGAAGTATCCGTGGTGTTCCAACCGTGTCGAGTGACTGCGCTCATGGGCCCAAGTGGTGCTGGGAAGACGACTTTGTTGGATGTCATCGCCGGAAGGAAGACGCAAGGAACGTTGGAAGGAAAGATTTTCGTCGGCGAGAAGAAATCGAGCTCGAAAGTTTTGAAGAGTTGCGCGGCGTACGTCGAGCAGTTCGATAACTTATTACCGACGCTAACTGTGAGAGAAACGTTATTATACGCGGCCGAATTGAAACGACCGAACGTGAAGGATAAGTCGCAAGCCGCGCTCGCCGCGGAGCAGAGAGTCAAAGACGTGGACAAGTTACTCGATACTTTGCAGTTGCGTTCGTGCGAACACACGGTCGTGGGATCGAATCTCGAGCGAGGTATATCAGGTGGTCAAGCAAAACGAGTGAACATTGGGATTTCGCTCGTGACAAAACCGCGAATTCTTTTCCTCGACGAACCGACATCTGGGTTAGACTCTGAAACGTCCTGCGGCATCGTGAAAGCGTGTCGCGATCTCGCGGATGGTGGCGTCAACGTCATTGCCACCATTCATTCGCCATCCGCGGCTGCGTTTCAGCTCTTCGATAACTTGGTAATGATGAAAAGAGGCTCGGTGACCTATGCCGGCGCTCTATTTGGCGCAAACGGTGCCGAGGCGTATTTTTACGACATGGGATTTTATTGCGAACCGACGCTAAACTTTGCGGATTTTTTGGTATCGACCAACGCGACGGACGAGGAAGATTTTGTCGCCAAGTTTAAGACATCTATGCACGCGAAACATAATCGCGATTTGGTTCAAAGCTCAGTAAATAAAGCGGTTTCGTTCAAGAAACCGACTTCTTCGTCAAAGGCATCAAAAGGAGGAGGAGGACGGAAAACACTACCACCGTCAACAGCACCGTCGAGCGGAAAAGACGAAGAAAAAGAGGAAGAAGCAGAAGAGGAGGAGGAGGAGGAGGAGGAATACATCGAAGGCGTTCCAGATCACAAACCGATAAATTCCTTCGACGCCGCGAAAACCCTTTTAAAGTACCGCGCCTGGTGCAACTACCGCGACAAAAATTTTATGGGAGCTCGCGTCGTCGGTCACGTCGTCTTCTCTATCGTCATGGCCTCCATGTATTGGAAGCAAGGCGATGAATCCGCTTACTCCACCAACGCCGCTCAAAACGTCGCCAACCTCCTTTTCATGAACAACGTCCTCCCCGCTTTTGCCTCCGCGGCGTACATGCCTTCCATTCTCATGGAACGCGGTCTTTTCTACCGCGAACTCGACGACGGGTGCTACACCGTCTGGTCCTACGGTTTGTACAAAACCATAGAAGAAGTCCTCGTCGCCATTCCAGTCGCCATGCTTTCGCAACTCATCATCCACTACGGCTGTGGTCTCCAGGGCAACTTCTTCTACGACTGGATGGTATACTTTGCTGTCGGCCAATGTGGCGCTGCTTTAGCCTACGTCGTCGCCTCGGCTTCCAAAAACATCGACGTCGCCAACGCCGCCTTACCCGTCTACAACGTCCTCCAAATTCTCTTCTCCGGTTTGCTCATGCGAGAACAACAAATCCCAAAAGGTTGGGAGTGGTGGCCACCAACCTTATTCGTCCGATACGGGTGGAAAGCGCAAATGTTGAACCATTTCAACGGCGTTTTCAAAAAATCCTCCTCCTCATCTTCCTCCTCATCCTCCTCCTCCACCGGGGTCTTCTACGACGAATTCGGCGTCAAATCCTTATCCGCCACTGAGTTTTACGACGCCGAAGGTACCGTCTCCTTAAATCTCCTCATCGTCGCCTTCATTTGCGCCTGGTGGATGGTCTTCGCCGGTGCAGTCATGAGTACTGTAAGGCATCAGAACCGTTAGAAACTTCAATGCATCACACCGTTCGGATCTTCGATCGATCGGGAAGAAGAAGAGTAGAGGTGCTCACATTTTGTTATTCATTTACTTTATTATTTTCTCCATTTCATCAATCACACACCAACGAACCAAATTGAACGAAAATTCATCACTTCATCATCATGCGTTCGATCGCGACGCAGACGACGATTACGACGACTGCGACGACCAATACTAACACTAATACTGGGAAGAACGTATTTTTGAGGCGTCTTCGTTGTTC
>Ga0255775_1003902_pt1 | contig 12025 bp, 9 predicted proteins | sample 011ome_26_FD_179973 | JGI IMG/M metagenome (GOLD analysis project Ga0255775, IMG submission 179973) | Coastal salt marsh microbial communities from the Groves Creek Marsh, Skidaway Island, Georgia - 011511BT metaG (version 2) | ecosystem: Environmental > Aquatic > Marine > Intertidal zone > Salt...
CTTCAAGATGTTTTTGATCTTGTTTTGGATAAAAAAAACGAAATTAGAAACGCTCTTGCTTTACTAGTTAAAAATCAAATTAGAAGAATCCCTGAGCTCTTTTTTTATAATGATGACTCTTTGGAACACATTGACAGTATAGATCTGGCACTAAAAAAAACTGAAGACCCTATAAAAGACAGGTCTCTTCTTGGTAAAAGAAAAAAGCTTTAAAATGAATGTTAGTTCATTTATTTCACTGAAATATTTTTTTTCTAAAAGCAAACTACATGTTGTTAATATTATAAGCTCAATTGCTGTTTTTGTTTTAATCATCGCTTCATGTTCTTTTTTTGTTGTTCTTTCTGTTTTTTCAGGACTGAAAGATTTTGGTCTTCAATACAATAGATCTTTTAGTCCAGACATTAAAATCTCAAATATATCAGGATCTTTTGTAGCTTCTAAAAAACAATTGGAATTTCTAGAAAAAAACAATTTCTTTTATACTTATGTTTATGAAGAAAAAGTTTTGTTGTCAAGTAAAGAAAAGACGTTTTTTGGAAAAATTCTTGGTGTTCAAGAAGGGTATAGAGATGTTGTTGAAATTGATAGTCTTATTAGTGTTGGAAGGTGGATTTCTCCTTTATCAAATGAAGTTGTGGTAAGTTATCTTGCTGCTGACAAGCTAGATCTGGGGCTTTTTAATTTCGGAAATAGACTTTCTGTATCTGTTCCTAAGGAAACAAACTATTCTTTTAACAAAAACCCTTTTAAAAGCGATATGTTTTTAACCTCTGGAGTCTTTAACAGCCAAGACGAAAACGATCAAAAGATTGTGTTTGCTAATCTGTCTTTTGTTCAAAAGCTATTAAACAAGTCCTCAAGCGAAATATCTTCTGTGTTTATTAAGTCTAACAGCGTAGGTGGTGACATAAAAAAAATTAAAGCGTTTTTTGGTGAAAGTTTTTTGGTACAATCAAGAGAACAAATAAATGAAACTTACTATAAAATGATTAAAACAGAGTCTTTGATTTTAAATCTGATTATGGTTTTAATTTTAATTATAGCGGCCTTTAATTCTGTAGGAGCAATAACCCTTTTAATTGTTGAAAAGAAAAACAGCATAAAAACCCTTATAAAGCTTGGCGTGACCAAAAGACAATTACAAAATGTTTTTTTTAAACATGGAGTTTTAATTTCGCTAATTGGTGGTTTTACTGGTTTGGTGTTTGGATTTTTGATTGTTTGGATGCAAAAAACATTTTCTATAATTACTCTTTATAACACAAGTATTCCATACCCTGTTAGTCTAGATTTAAACAATTTTTTTACTGTTTTTTTGTTTGTGTTTTTGATCTGTACGGCTGGTGCTTTTTTTGCATCACGTAACAGCCTGTCGATTAAACTGTAAGAACAAATGTTTCATTCTCTTGTTCTAACATGGTAAAGACATCCATGAGTTCAGAAACGGTTTCTAGGGTAACTAGTTTTGTTCTGTGTTGTTTAAAATCTTGAATCCCTTTAAAGTAGTTAGAGTAGTGCCTTCTTGTTTCTAATATTCCTAACCTTTCTCCTTTCCATTTTATAGACATTTCTAGGTGTCTTCTGGCAACTTTTATTCTTTCTAAAATTGACGGTTTTTTTGCGTGTTTTCCTGTTTTAAAATATTCTTTAACTTGGTTAAAAAACCAGGGGTTTCCTATGCTTGCTCTTCCAATCATTGCGCCGTCTAAACCGTACTGATCTCTCATTAATTCAGCTTTTTCTGGGCTATTTACGTCTCCGTTTCCAAAAACTGGAATAAACATTCTTGGATTGTTTTTTACTTCAGCTATAGGTTTCCAATCAGCCTCACCTTTGTACATTTGAGCTCGTGTTCTTCCGTGAATTGAAATAGCTTTTGCTCCAACATCCTGAAGTCTTTCGGCGACTTCTACAATTTTGATTGAGTTTTCATCCCAGCCAAGCCTTGTTTTAATAGTAACAGGAAGGTGTGTTCTTTTACACATTTCTTTAGTTAATTTTACCATTAAATCAATGTCTTTTAAAATACCTGCACCAGCTCCTTTGGAAACAACTTTTTTTACTGGACACCCAAAATTAATGTCAATAATATCTGGATTTACAGCCTCAACTATATCAATTGATTGTAACATAGAGTCAAGGTTTGCTCCAAATATTTGTATTCCAACAGGTCTTTCTTTTTCAAAAATATCAAGTTTGATAACGCTTTTTTGAGCGTTTCTAATTAGGCCTTCGCTTGATACAAACTCTGTGTATACGACATCCGCCCCCATTTCTTTGCACAACGCTCTAAACGGAGGATCGCTAACATCTTCCATAGGGGCCAGCAACAAAGGAAATTCTGTAGTTAATATGTCGCCAATTTTTATCAAACTTTCAAATTTTTATGCAAAAGTAAAATTTTAATCTTAATAGAGTTAAACGCTTTATTGCATTATATTTGCTTCATATTTATTTTATGTCTGAAATAAGAAATTTTTGCATCATTGCCCACATAGATCACGGTAAAAGTACTTTGGCCGACAGGCTTCTTGATTTTACTGGAGCTGTATCGAGTAGAGAAAAACAAGACCAGCTTTTAGACAATATGGACTTGGAAAGAGAAAGAGGGATTACAATAAAATCCCACGCCATTCAAATGAATTATACAAAAAACAACGTTGATTATATTTTAAATCTTATTGATACGCCTGGACATGTAGATTTTTCTTATGAAGTATCTAGGTCAATCGCAGCTTGTGAAGGTGCTCTTTTAGTTGTAGATGCTGCACAAAGTATTCAAGCTCAAACCATCTCAAACCTTTACCTCGCTCTTGAAAATGATCTAGAAATTATTCCTGTGTTAAATAAAGTTGATCTTCCTTCTGCTAATCCAGACGAAGTAAGTGATGATATTGTTGACTTGCTGGGGTGTAAAAAAGAAGAAATCATTCATGCTTCCGCAAAAACAGGTCTTGGAATTGAAGACATCATAGACGCGATAATTAATGTTGTTCCTGGGCCAGACAGAAATGATAACGCCCCTTTAAAAGCTTTAATTTTCGACTCTGTATATAATCCTTTCAGGGGTGTTGAAACTTATTTTAGGGTTTTTTCGGGTAAAATTTCCAAAGGACAAGGAATAAAGTTTTTAGCAACACAAAAAACCTATTCTGCAGACGAGGTTGGGACGCTTAACCTAACTCAAACACCAAAAAAATACATTTCTGCAGGAGATGTTGGTTATTTAATCACCGGAATTAAAAATGCTCAAGAAGTAAAGGTTGGTGATACAATTATTGATGTTAATTCAGTGGAAACCGAAGGGGTCTCTGGCTTCGAAGACGTCAAGCCTATGGTTTTCGCTGGAATATACCCGGTAGACACCGAAGATTACGAAGAGTTAAGGTCTTCTATGGATAAGCTTCAATTAAACGACGCCTCTTTGGTATATTCGCCTGAGAGCTCATCAGCATTAGGCTTTGGGTTTAGGTGTGGTTTTTTAGGGATGCTTCATTTAGAAATTATTCAAGAAAGGTTAGAAAGAGAATTTAACATGACGGTAATAACCACGGTTCCTAATGTTTCATACAACGCCTTTACTAGAAAAGAGCCAAATGTGCCTGTTTTAGTAAACAATCCCTCTGATTTGCCAGAGCCATCCATACTTGATAGAGTTGAAGAGCCTTACATAAAAGCCACAATTATAACAAAATCTGATTTCGTTGGAAACGTTATGAGCCTGTGTATTGAAAAAAGAGGAGAAATAAAAAACCAAACTTATTTAACAACACAAAGGGTTGAGCTTGTTTTTGATATGCCTCTGGCTGAAATTGTTTTCGACTTTTACGACAGGCTTAAAACCGTTTCTAAAGGTTATGCTTCTTTTGATTATTCCCCAATCGGAATGAGGCCTTCAAAATTAGTTAAAGTTGATCTTTTGTTAAACGGAAGCTCTGTTGATGCATTATCTGCCTTAATCCATTTTGACAACGCTTATACAATTGGTAAAAAAATGTGCGAAAAACTTCGCCAGCTAATACCTAGACAACAGTTTGACATACCTGTACAAGCGGCTATAGGAGCCAAAATTATATCTAGAGAAACAATTAAAGCTTTAAGAAAAGATGTTACAGCAAAATGCTATGGGGGTGACATTACCAGAAAGCGTAAACTTTTAGAGAAACAAAAGAAAGGTAAAAAGAAAATGAGACAGGTGGGTAGGGTTGAAATCCCCCAAGAAGCGTTTATGGCTGTGCTCAAGCTTAACGATTAATTTTTTCTTTTTTCACACTCCTTTATAATTTTAGTTTTTTTTCCTCAAAGATTATTTATATTTAAAACAATGAAAAAACTTCAAAGGACATTGTCTTTGCCTGGCGCCATAGCGGTCAGTGTTGGGGGTATGCTTAGTGGAATTTTTGTCTTGCCCGGGCTGGCTGTTGGCATAACAGGATCGTCTGTCTGGCTGGCTTTTTTGGTTGCTGCTCTTTGCATCTTGCCAGCTGTTTTGTCTAAGTCTGAACTTGCAACAGCAATGCCTAAGTCTGGAGGAACATATGTTTATATAGAAAGAGCTTTTGGTCCTTTGTTTGGGACCATTGCAGGAATTGGCCTTTGGCTATCTCTTCTTTTAAAAAGCGCTTTTTCTTTGGTAGGTTTGAGTGCATATTTATATGTTCTAATTGAGATTGACGCCTCATCAACAAAAGGGATTGCTTTGTTTGCTTTGTTAGTTATACTCTTGTTAAATGTTTTTGGTGTTAAAAAGGTTGAAAAAACTCAACTTATAATTGTTTCTATTAGCGTTCTTTCTTTGATTGGAATTGTCTTTTTCGGAACAAGCTCGTTTGATTCTAGCTTGTTAGAGCCTGTATTTGTTGACGGGAGTTCTGGTTTTATAACGGGTGTTGCTTTTTTATACATTTCTTACGCCGGTGTAACCAAAATAGCTGCCGTTGCTGGTGAAATTAAAAACCCTGAAAAAAACCTTCCAAGAACAATGATTTTTTCCTTGTTTTTAATAACAATGATTTATGTTTTGGTTGCTCTTGTTTTGGTTGGAAACGTAGAGGCTTCTGTTTTGTCTACAGACATTAAGCCTATTCATACTTTATTTCAGTCGATTGGAGGTAACTCTCTGGGTTATCTTGCTGGTGCTGTTGGGGTAATTACTCTTTTATCTATGGCAAACTCTGGTGTTTTGGCTTCTTCTAGGTTTCCTTTTGCAATGGGAAAAGATAGGCTTATGCCTGGGTTTTTAGGCTCTGTAAGCTCTAGGTTTATGACTCCAGTTTCAGCAATAATTACAACTTCTACCCTGATAGCGCTTGCAATACTTTTTTTAGATGTTGTTAAAATTGCCAAGCTTGCAAGCGCATTCAAAGTTTTGATGTTTATTTTCAACGAGCTTTCTGTTATAGTTTTAAGAGAAACAAACGCTCAGTGGTACAATCCTTCGTTTAGGTCTCCATTATATCCATATGTTCAACTTTTTGGAATTTTCAGCGGAATTGTCTTGTTGGCCTATTTAGGAATAATGCCTTTAATTTCTGTTTTTGGCGTGTTCGTTTTAGGTTTCATCATCTTCATGATTTATGGAAGTAAAACTGATAGAAGTGGCGTTATTTCAAATTACGGGATTTTTTCCTTTTTATTTAAAGGCAAGTCAACCATAAAGCCTGAAGCGTCTTCAACAAACGAAACGTCTGAAGAAATTATAAATAGTGACGCAGAAGTTGTGGTTCCGCTACTTGGAGAGGAAAAATCACCAGAAACTCTTGTAGAAATTGCTTGTTCATTTATAAAAAATAAAAAACTAAACGCTGTTAATCTGATTGAGGCGCCAAATCAATTGTTTTTAGAGGCTGTTGACGTCCACTCACCTAAATCTGAGTCTATAAAAAGACGTGTTTTAAATTTGAAAAAATCTTTAAATACCGATATAACATATGAAAGCGTGTCTACTCATAATGTTGCAAACTCTATAGAAAACATTACCGGTCAAAGAAAATGTAAATGGCTTGTTATGGGCTGGGAGGGTAGAGCGAGTTATGGAATATGGGTGGGAAACCCTATCGGATGGATTTTACGAAACGTTAACTCTAGTTTTGCTCTCTATAAAGATAACGGAATAAGGCGTTTTGAAAAAGTTGTGTTAGCGTTAAGACCGGGAAGAAAAAACAGTGCTTTTATTGATGTTGCTGACAACATCTGTTGTTTTTATGGAGCTAAACTTTCTTTGCTAAACATTGTTCCTGAATCTATTAAAAGCGATAAAAAGACCAGGCTAAAAAACGATTCTAAATTGCTAATAGAAAACACCAAGTCCCAAAGCGAGCTGGTTGTGGTTGAGAGCGACGACGCTCTTCAAACAATTACCGATGTTTCGGCAAATTTTGATCTTTTAATTTTAGGAACACCCGAAAAAGACAATTGGCTTAGCGTTCTTTTTAGTGGGGGAAAAGACAAGTTTGTTCAAAATTCTGTTTGTTCTGTTTTAAGACTAACCATAAAGTAATTCTTTATCTTTATCCTATGATTTTACACCCTATAGAGGCTGGAAACTTTAAGTTAGATGGAGGTGCAATGTTTGGAGTTGTTCCAAAATCGCTCTGGCAAAAAACAAACACGCCTGATTCAAACAACATGATAGATATGGCTTCTAGGTGTTTGCTTATTGAAAACGGAAATAGATTAACGCTTGTTGACACTGGCATGGGAACCAAACAGTCTGAAAAGTTTTTTGGATACTACTACAGGTGGGGAGACTTTGATTTAATTTCTTCTATTAACAAGGCTGGGTTTTCTTGTGATGAAATAACCGATGTTGTTTTTACACATCTTCATTTCGACCATTGTGGAGGAGGAAGTATTGTTGAGAAAGGAAATTCTTTTCCGTCCCCTTTGTTTAAAAACGCTATATATTGGAGTAATAAAGATCATTGGGCGTGGGCAACCAATCCTAATCCTAGAGAAAAAGCTTCTTTTCTCGAAGAAAACTTACACCCTATTAAATCTTCCGGAGCTTTGTCTTTTGTTTCTCAACACGTCAAAGGGTTTGAATATAAAAAAGAACTTGGTTTTGATCTTTTGTTTGTAAACGGTCATACAGAAAAACAAATGATTCCGAAAATTGTTTACAATGAAAAAACTCTGGTTTTCGCTGCTGATTTAATTCCAACAGCGGGCCACATTCCGGTTCCTTATGTTATGGGCTATGATATAAGGCCTTTAGACTCTATGACAGAAAAAGAACTTTTTTTAAAAGAGGCTGTTGAAAATAATTATTTTTTGTTTTTAGAGCACGATGCCCACAACGAGATTGTTTCTTTAAAAAAAACAGAAAAAGGCATAAGGGTAGATCGTTCTTTTTCTTTTAACGAATTATTTAAATAACATGAAAAAGCTAATTTTTATTCTATTATGCGTGCCGATTATTTCTGTTGCCCAAACCAGCTGGCAACAGCAGGCAGATTATTTTATGGATATTGAAATGGACGTTTCTGATTTTACTTTCAAAGGAGATCAAAAAATTGTTTACACCAACAACTCTCCTGACACTATAAATAAAGTTTACTATCATTTATTTTTTAACGCTTTTAAACCTGGAAGTCAAATGGATGTAAGATCAAGAACAATACAGGATCCTGACAGAAGGGTTGGTGACAGAATTTTTGGTCTTCAAGAAAAGGATTTTGGTGATCTGTCTGTTAAAACGCTAAAACAAGACGGTAAGAAAGTTGAGTTTAAAGAGCTTGAAACTGTTTTGCTAGTAAAGCTTAACGCTGTTCTTTTACCTGGTGAAAAAACAGAGTTAAAAATGTCTTTTACCGGCCAGGTTCCTTTACAAATAAGACGTTCTGGCAAACTAAACAAAGAGGGGGTGGATTTGACCATGACGCAATGGTATCCTAAACTAGCCGAATACGATTTTGAAGGGTGGCACCCTAACCCATACATAGGAAGAGAGTTTCATGGTGTTTGGGGGAATTACTCCGTAAACATCACTATTGATAAAAATTATGTTCTTGGGGGAACCGGCTATTTGCAAAACGCAGAGGAAATTGGCCATGGATATTCCAAACAGCCGGTAGACTTAAACAAGAATTCTCTTACTTGGAAATTTTACGCACCAAAAGTTCACGATTTTGCATGGGCAGCTGATCCAGAATATATTCACGACAAAGTTACGTCTGATTCAGGTGTAGACCTGCATTTTTTTTACAAACCCTCGGTTAATGTTGATGATTGGAAAAAGCTTCAAAACGACACTTTGGGGTTGTTAAAATATTTTGAAGAGAACATAGGTCCTTATCCATGGAATCAGTATTCTGTTATTCAAGGGGGAGACGGAGGAATGGAATACGCGATGTGTACTATGATTACAGGAGAAAGACCTTATGCTAGTTTGTTTGGGGTCACAGCTCATGAGCTTGCTCACGCTTGGTTTCAACACGTTTTAGCTACAAACGAAGCTAAACACCCTTGGATGGACGAAGGGTTCACTGAATACATAACCTCTTTAGCTGAAGAGTCTGTTTTAAACAAGTCTTCTAAATTTCCTCACAAAAGCAGCTACGACAGATACTATCTTGTTAATACTTTTCAAATCAAGAACCCTGATGTTGAAATCGATCAACCTCAAACAGTCCACTCCGATAGGTGGAACTATAATTTCACATATGGTGCAAACGCCTACAGCAAGGGTTCTGTTTTTCTTTCTCAGCTTGGTTATATTATAGGTAAAGAAAATCTTTCTAAAACTATCAAAAGATATTACGACGAATTTAAGTTTAAACATCCGACTCCAAACGATTTTAAAAGAACTGCAGAAAAAGTGTCTAATATGGAGCTTGAATGGTATTTAAACGATTGGACAAGAACAACCAACAAGGTTGACTATGAAATTGTTTCTTATAATCCTGAGTCAAGAGGGCTTCTTATAAAAAGAAAAGGGCTTATTCCTATGCCAATTGAGTTAAGTGTTGTCTTTAAAGATCTTAGTGTTAAAAAATATTACATTCCTATTGACTTAACTTTTGGATCAAAAAGTTTTACTAACGATGTTGAAGAAATGCCTGTTTGGAGTTGGGTTCAGCCTGAATATCGTTTTTTTGTAAAAGACAATAACAAAAAGGTTGTTAGAATAGAAATTGATCCATCAAAAAGAATGGCCGACGTGGATCAAGAAAACAATATTTTTATTGTTGAGTGATGATAAAAACGGTAAAAAGCAAAAAAAAAATAGAGTTTCTTTTTAAAAAAGGGCTTTCTTTTAAAAACAAGGGTATTTTTATCAAGGGCTGCCTGTTTAAAGACTCTAATTCTTGTTATGGGGTTTCTGTGCCTAAAAAGTTTTTTAAGTCTGCAGTTAAAAGAAATTTAATTAAGCGTAGGCTTAGAGAGTCAGTGAGAAATTCTTCTTTTGTTTCTTTGTTGCCAGAGGGTGTTTGTTTTTTTTTAATCTACAATCAAAAAAAAATTATTGAAAGCAATGAAATTTTTTCTTCGGTTGAGTTTTTGTTAGAAAAAATTATTAAAGGTTTAGAAGATTAAATACATTGCTATGTGAGGAATTCCATCTTCTAAATAAGTTTCTCCTTTGCTTTTAAAGCCGTTTTTTTTATAAAAATTTTGAAGGTGAGCTTGTGCTGATATTTTTATAGGTTTCTTTCCAAAGTTTGTTTTTATTACATCTATAGATCTTTTAACAAGCTCTTCTCCTATCCCTTGGTTTCTTATTCCTTTTTTTATTATCGCTCTTCCAAAAGAGGTTTCTTTAAAATATTGGTTTTCATTAAAACATCTTGAATATGCAACTAAATTCTTTTTTAAATATCCTAATAAGTGAAGAGCCTCTTTGTCTTTTAAATCAATGTCTTGGTATACACAGTTTTGTTCTACAACAAACACTTCTGACCTTAATTCTAAAAGAGAGTATACTTCATCACTTGAAAGTTCTTTCCATTTTTTACAAAACCATTTTATTTTCATTTTTTTGGGATTTTATTAATCCTCGTTAAATGTCTTCCCGCTTCAAATTCTGTGTTTATAAACGTTTTAACTATTTCTAAAGCTTCTTCCAATGAAATAAAACGAGAAGGAATACTTAAAATATTCGCGTTGTTGTGGGTTCTTGATAACCTTGCAATTTCATTGTTCCAACAAAGCGCTGATCTTATTTTCTCGTGTTTATTGGCTGTCATGTTTGCCCCGTTTCCGCTTCCACAAATTATTATACCAATAGAAGTTTCTTTTTGTGAAACTTGTTTTGCTACAGGGTGAATATGATCTGGGTAATCAACACTCTCTTCGCCGTTTGTTCCGTTATTAATTATTGTATGTCCTTCTTCTTCTAATAATTTTATAATAGACTCTTTATATTTTGTTCCGGCGTGATCGTTCCCTATTGATATTTTCATTGTTAAAACTTTGTGTTTAAAATGTTGATTGTTGTTAATAATTTTTAGTTACCAGTGTTTTATTAAAAATATAAATCTTTTGTTATTTTTTTTCTTCATGTTCTGAACAATATTTTTTTAATTATTAACATTATTTTTGTTTTATTTTATTAACATTTTAATTATTAATAGTTGTTGATATTTCTTTTATTATATTCTTTATTTAATTCTATTTATGTTTATAACATGTTTATTAATTCTTAATTTATTTTGTTCTTTTTTATTTGCTCTGCATATTAACAAACTATAATTATCATTAAATTTTTAAATAAATTTTTTATTAATAATATTTTGTTTGTTAATTAAAAAAAACTCCTGAGAAATTTATTAAAAGTATCTTTATATCTCAAAATGAAAAAAAAAATAAGTACGTATAATAAATCTATTTTAGAGGTTTTTTTAAACTCACCAAAAAAAAATTTCAATTACAGGCAGATCAAAAGCAGAATTAAGCAAAAAAACGAAAACCTTATAAAAAAATCAATAGAACATTTATTAGGCGAATTAAATATAGTTGAGGTTTCACCAGGAAAATACGTTTTAAACAAAGAAAATTTTGTTATTGGAACAATTGACAAAACAAAAAAAGGTTCAGGATATCTAGTTTCAGAGCAACACGAAAAAGATTTTTTTATTACTATAAAAAACATAAATAAAGCATTAAATGGTGACAAAGTTATATGTACAATAATTAGCAAAAGAGAAGCTAAAGTTTTAGATATTATAAAAAGAAAAAAACAAAAATATGTTGGTGTTGTAATTGAAGAAAATAATAAGAAACTAATAGAATACAATTCCAATAAAGACAATTTTATTTTTGAAACAAGAGAAAAAAAAATAAGTAAAAACGAGATAGTTGTATTTGAAATTTTAAATTGGAAAGATGAAAAACCAGAAATAAAAATTATAAAAAAATTAGGTAAAAAAGGAGAGGTTAATAATGAAATACACGCAATATTAGAGGAATTTGAATTGCCATATAATTTTGAAGAAAAGCATATAAGTGAAGCATTAAAATTAAAAAATCTCCAAAATTCTAAAGAAGATAAAAAAAGAAAAAACATAACAACCACCACAACATTCACTATAGACCCTTCTGATGCAAAAGATTTTGATGACGCTATATCTGTTAGAAAAATTAATATAGAAGAAACAGAAATCGGCGTCCATATTGCAGACGTCTCTCATTTTTTAAAAGAGAAAACGGTTTTAGATAATGAAGGAAGAAAAAGAGCTACATCAGTTTATTTGGTTGACAGAGTTGTTCCGATGTTACCAGAAGAAATTTCAAACAATTTATGTTCTTTAAATCCAAAAGAAAACAAATATTGTTTTTCAATTTTATTTACGTTTAAAAACAAAAAAATCATAAATCATTCTTTTCATAAAACAATAATAAATTCAAACGAGCGTTTATCTTACAAAGAAGCTCAATACATAATTGAAAACGAGACCAATAAAATACCAAAAGAAATTTCCCTTCAAAACAAAGCAAAACAAATAGATAAAAACGTAGCAGAATCAATCTGTTTTATAAATAAAATTGCAGAAGACTTAAGAAAAACAAGACACAACAACGG
>Ga0255775_1003911_pt1 | contig 12011 bp, 8 predicted proteins | sample 011ome_26_FD_179973 | JGI IMG/M metagenome (GOLD analysis project Ga0255775, IMG submission 179973) | Coastal salt marsh microbial communities from the Groves Creek Marsh, Skidaway Island, Georgia - 011511BT metaG (version 2) | ecosystem: Environmental > Aquatic > Marine > Intertidal zone > Salt...
TCGTTTGTCTCCCCTGCTACTTATACTTATAACATCTGTTGTAGAGTCGGGAATAAAAAAAGGTGGAAGACCTGAGTCGAGTATAGCAATTTTAGTCGTACCATCATAATCTACTACTCTTCTAGTTACCTCTTGTACTATAACGTCATTTATATACCTAGTGAGAGTAAGGTTCTTGTTATTATAGTGATCATCTACAGGGGAAGCATCTGTACCTAAAGTAATACGATCCGATACTGTAAGCGTAGGTGTTAGTCCCTTAGCGATATTAGCTACAATAGCTTCGGAAGCAGGTCCTTCATTTACAGTAGGTAATTGACCTGTTGCTCCAGAATAAGAGCCTGTCAAAATAAAACTAGCTGTGGGCAAAACATTTGGAAAGCTGACAATTACAGGAGTACCGTAAGGCATTCCAGTAATGTTTATCGGAGTAGACAAGGATAAGAATAAATTTAACCAAGTACCTGTAGCATTTAAAGCTGCAGAAGCAATTTCATATTCTGGTTGTACAGGAATAGCAACTTTATCCAGCTCTAAAGCATCATAAGTGGACATATACCACTTGTCCCCAGTAGCATTTTTCATGTAAAAGTTACCCACATTCTCGGCAGCCTGAGGGTTGTCAGAATATCGGAATCTGTAGGATAGGTTACCATACTCATCGTAGTAAGCCCATTTATCAATAATAGTAATACTAGAGGCACCTATTTGAAGGTTACTCACAGTATGATGAAGAGTTACAAGGTCTCCCAATAAAAAATCTTCTTCTCCTCCATCGGGTTGAGTATCGTTAGCTAAATAACTATAGTCATAGTTGTAACATTCCAGTGTACTACCTTTTACTACAAATTCTAGTTTAGGTATAGTTGTCTCGCCTTCATTTATTGTGTATTTACCTACAGCATATGCTGTATCTAATAAACGATGAGAGGTGCTCCAGTAATCTTCAAAAACTCCAGAATAGTAGTCCTGTTGTATTTTAAAACTATTAGAACGAGCAAGATTAACTAAAGTATTATTTGCTTTTTGATCCGCTTTTCCTGCATGAACATCTAATTTGAAGGTTAAAGGAGATTGAAGCTGTATAGTATCACCATCCCTTAACCCGGTGCCGCCAAAGGAGCTGGGAGTTGTACCTAAAGATACTTGATAAAGAGGAGCACCAGATATATAATTATCTGATCTATTACCACCCTCACTACCAATATCACCGATCTCGATAACGGCACCAAACATGCTACCACCTGAGAGAACATCACCTCTGTCTGCTCTTCCATAACAAGCTATATCAACATTTTCTCCACCAGTGGCGCGAACATCGGAGTCAGAAGCATCTAAGCAGATAAGGTTGCTATCATCAATATAAATATCCAATATTCCACTGATCTCACCTTCACATATGGCATGAGCAATATAGACCTCAGTAGAAGAGTCGCCTATGCTAGGAGCTTTTATATCTGCAAAAATAGGGAAGCTGTCTACTTTTTGCACACCATAAATTACAGGCAAATACTTAGCTTCTAAATTAAACTGCAAGTCAATCTCTTTGTCAACTACTTCAGTGTATTCTAGCATTTTTGTACCGCCAAATACACCTGCGAAACCACCACGCTTTCTCATTCTAAACTTTTTTTCAATTGTCTGATACTGTGCCATTACATTTACAGAGCTTTCTGCGTGTACAAAACCTGGATCTTGAGCATACTCAGGACGAATAAGAGCATCTACATCAGGCTCTCCTGTTACACTAAGGGCTCTATGTTGTGCGTCTGAGGTTTGACGTCCTTGTACTCTTACAAAATCTCCCCAGTGAGAGGTTAAGCTCCAACTTATTTTGGAGGTTGTTAACATATTATCAGATACAGCGCCTTTAGCAATAATACCTCTAAAGATAAGGAATGGTGCGCCGATTATAATACCAGTTTCTGGATTCATATGCGCTCTATACACATATGCCTCTCGGTTAATATAGTTAGAGTAGTTTGTACCGCCTACTTTATTAAGGATTAAAGAATTTACTTCTTCTGAAGCGTAAGAAAGATTATAAGATACTGCAGATTCTGCAATTATTGTAGTATCAACTGGAGTTAATGACACGGTTTGGTTATTATTCGTAAAAGTGTCTATTCTTACATATTTATTATTATTTACACCAGTAGCGCTTTCAAGCAATAGAGTATCACCTTCTTGAAAACCTGCTTCTAGAAGATCAATATCTGCTGTCATACTAGAAGAGGTAAAACTAGTGTTTGCAATAATAATGGTACCTAAAGCGGTACCTGAAAGGGTTAAAGAGATAGAAGAAGCTTTAGCTTCTGTAGTCTCACTAACAGTTCCTACACTTAGTAACTTATTAGCAACATAAGTTTGCGGGAGGTTTGCACTCCCACGTGAATCTACAGATGCATCATCGAAGACTATATTTATAGAAGCGTCAGTAATGTAGGCGTAATCTATAGCCTTGCCAGAGGTTTGTCCAGATCCAGCACTCGGACGAGGCTTTTCGAATTTGACAAGATGGAAATAGGAATAAGGATCCCCATCAATTAGTGAATTTTTCAAGTCTGTTGGTATATTACGTTCTGCCATGATCTAGTTGTTAACCTCCTCAAGTTTTAATGAAAAGCTATATAAATTTTCAGTATTCAAACTGTACTCTTGTACGTCTGCTGTTTGTATTACTTTAATTGTTGGGTCTGTAAAATCAAGAACAGCAGAAGATGAAATAGCTTTTGCAAGACCTGGGGTGATAGTAATAGAAGAAGCTCCGACTCTATTTACCATATAAGTTTTAGTATGAGACGAATCACTAGGATCATTAATCCGTAGTAAAGCACCTACTATTATACTTGTAGTAGTACATGCTACTGTAGTAGAACCTGCTACGGCTGATGCTGTAACAGTTCTATCTGTTATTCCTTGATCTCTATACTGTGGAAGAGAAACGAAAAAAGGTTTTAAAGTTCCTTGTTTATGTAAAAGAAAAGTATAAACAGGATCAAACTCAGCCTTTGTCATTGGATTATATCCAATAGAGATATCCCACTTGTGATAAGCAGATACACGACTGACTAGTCTTCCAGAATTTGTGCGATCTCTCATAATAGGCTGGTTAGAGCTTAGCTTTACTGATGCAAAGCCTGGGCCTGTTGCTCCACTCCCTGCGTCTCCCGCAGGGGTAATTAGATGATATGGATCTGGTAGTATATTTTGAATTGCCATAATTATTGGTTCCTAATCGCACCACGTGGGTACTTACTAAAGGGATCTGGGCCTTCTGCAGAACCTTGGTAAGACTCTACATTTACATTCTCTAAAAAGGACTCTCCGTGAGCATTTGCTGCTTCACGGATTATGCCTACCAAATTACCCCGTTGAGAGTTTAGCACATCTTCGATTCCTCTTGAGTCAATTGCATTGATTGTGAAGGTCACGTTTACAGGGGCTCCTCCCATAGAGCTTTCATCTGCCGGAGATATACGTCCTGGCATTTCTGGTGTGAATAATTCTGGTCCCTGCTCACCTACCATAAAAGATGTATTTCCTCCAGAAGCACGATATCTAGTACCTGCGAAGGCTCCAGTAGGGGTAAAATTAGTCATACCACTACCAACACCTTGTGCTCCACGAGCATAACCTAATTCTCCAGAAGGGCTACGAGCTTTGGCTAGATCTACTGAGTTCTGCCTGTTGCCTACTGATACTGTACTGGGCATAGATGTGTCGGAAGAGCCTCCGCCTCCTTGAAAAGAAGTTCCTGAAATTAGGGCTAATTGAGCTGCGCCCATGGCTCCCACCATTACAGCAAGAGGTATCGCGAGCGCTCCGGCAGTTGCCATAGTTGCCATAATAGCTGAAGCAGTACTAATGACTGTCTGAGCCATTTGCATCTTTTTATTAACTTCAAAAGCTTTTCTTTGCATAGCTTCTTTTTTCTTTTCTAGACCTTTGATTTTAGCTAAGCTTTCTTTGGACTTTCCGTCCCTGGCCTGCTCTGCTTTTATCTCTGAGTCAACTCCGGCTATCCTGGCCTTACTGGCGGATGCCATAATACTACTCAGCTGATTCACTGTTGAGCCAACTGCTCCAAGAATTGCAGAAGTCTTCTCTGCAGAAGAGGCTCCCTTTACATTTATTGCCTCAAAAGCCCCAGCCCATGCTCCTGCAACAGCTAAAGATCCTTGAATAGCTGTTGCTACGGCTTCTCCATCTGGACCCAAGGTTTTCATTGTTTCTGTCATAGGGTTTACAAAGTCTTGTAATGCTCCAATTTTTACAGACGTATCCGCATCACCACCAAGAGTTTTTGCTGTGCTAGCAGCTAAGTCACCCGTTCTAGCGGCGTCTGCTGCAAATATTCCTTGGGTTGCTTCTATTTTTGAGATTTCCAAAGCTCTTGCAGCTTCTCTGTTGAGTTTTATTTTTAATTCTAAAGCATCTTTGTCTACCTGTAACATACCTTCTCGTCTAGTTAGCTCTAGGGCTTCTAATTCTAAACTCTTTGTAATTAAATCATTCTCTATTTTACGTAATGAACCTAATGAACCTTGAACTAAATAAGCTTGGGACATAGTTAAAGTATGAGCTTCTTGCGCTTTTCTCAAGTTCGTAAGAGCAGTCAAAGTATCTCCAGTATTTCCAGCTGTTGATTTTATGGCTGCATTATAAGTTTCTTGTACCTTGGCAGCTGCCTCTACTTCACCTTTACCAAGGAAAGCCTCTTTGGAGGCATTCATTTCTTTCGTCATCTCCATTATAGCTTTCTCTGCTCCAACTAAGTCTCCGGAGGTCATTGCTTCTTGCGCTTCTCCAATTGTATCCACCATTGCTTTATACGAGGCAGTAGCAGTTCGTGCTTCTTCTTCAAATTTAACTAATTGAGCAACTGCTTGATCATATCCGGCACCAGAACCTCCACTAGCTTCAATAGCAGCAAGGGCTGAAGCCGCTTCAGGGCTAATATCTTTTAACACTGATAGCTCTGTTACAAGATTCTTTAAAGACTCACTACGCTGAGCATCACTCATTACAGCGACTTTAGTAGCCTTTCGAGTGCCGTCGGCCTGTAACGTAGTAACGTAGGTCATTTCGTTAATTTTCTTTAACTGAGCTGAGATACCTAAAGTGCTTAGAGATGTCATACGAGTAAAACCTTTTTGAGCCTCTGTAGCTTTACTAAGGGGGTCTGATAATCCTGCAGCAGTATTTTTTAAGTCTTGACCCATTAATTTTGCTTTTTCACTAAAAGATTCAAATACCTTTTCCTGCGATGCTGCAACGTCCCCCATTGCTTCTAGGTTATATGCGAATTGGCCTCCAATACTAGTTTCAAAATCTTTGCCTAAATCTAAGGTTCCTTTCGATAGAGCTTCTATAGAATCTAAAGCATAACTAGAGTTTGTATCAAATTTAAATTCAATAGGTTCTTTACCAAAAAATTCTCTTACTTCATTGTATCCATCTATAATAACATTAATTATGGTTTTCCAGGCATTAATAATCCAGTCATAAAGTTTAGCGATAGGCTCCAGAATGCTTTTTGATAGCAAAGGCCCAATTAGATTCAACACACTACTCATAGCATCAAGAACAGATGATACAATAGTAAAAGGGGATCTTACAACTTTCATTATTATATCATAGATTATTTTTAAAACACCTATAACTCCAGCAAATTTCATTGCTGAAGACATAAGTTTACCTGCATTACTTGCGGCAACCCCAATAGCTTTATAAGTTGCGACGCCTCGCGACTTTAGCTTAGAAAATATTACCTTAGCTTCCAAACCCAGTCTTTTAAAATGAACCTTTTGTTTATCAACAAAACTAGCCCCTGCTTTACTGTTTTTGTCCATTGCTTCTCTAAAGCTTTTTACTATTTGTATGTCTACACCTTTGAAAGTGTTTTTCTTAATTTCTCCATGATTATCATACTGCTTTTCAGCATCGGCAAGCATTTTTGCCAATCTGCCCTTTTGCTTAGGATCTAGGGGCTCCCCCGCAGCGGCTTTTTGTAGTAGCTTAGAGGATCCGGCTCCTGCTTCCATTGCAGATTTAGCAGACGCTTGTACACCTGCTTTTTCCATAGCCTCTAACGCAGCCTTGCTTTCTTCTATTTCTTTTGTATACGCGATCTGAGAATCCATTGCTAATGCCAGAGAGTGGTCAGCCTCTTTACCCATTTCTGCAAGTCTTTGTTTAACTCCATCTAGGGGGATCATTAATTTAAGTACAGAAATGCCTAATACGCCAAAAACAGCTACGGCTGCCATGGCGCTTCCATTTATAATATTTGCGAAAGTAGAGAAAATTGGTAGTAGAAAGCTTGTAGCTTTTTTAATTAAATCATCAAAAGTTACAGATAACTGTACAAAGGGGTTGGAGGGGGGATTAGCATCACCATAAAGCTCATTGAGCTGTCTTTGGGTTTCAACTAAAACTGCTTGGCTTCGTTGGGACGCGGTTAGTGAGTCTGCACTTTTACCTATCATTCGCCCATATCTTTCTGTAGCGTCCGCTAACTTAAGTGTAATACCTAATTCGTCCAGCAATTCAGGCTCCGCTTTAGAAGCACCACGTATTAGACGATCAAATGCATCTTCAAATCCTCTACCTAAGGCAGCCGAGGCTTTGCGTGCACCAGCAGCTAGATCTTCCATTTGTTTAGGAGAGAATCCTTTTGCTACACCAATAGCAGCTGCTTCAGCAGCATGTCTAAAATCTAGCATACCTCCTGAAGCTTCACGAAGCCCTGCAGTAATAGATTGAAGAGCTATACCTGTGGTAGCGGCATAGGATACTTGAGATTGTTCTAGTATTTTAACATCGGCGGCATTTCGGAGGAACAAGAAAGCGGCAGACAGTGCAAAGATGTTAGAAGCTAAAGCAGCATACGCGGGCACAAGGCCGCCGCTTATACCGGTAGTCATTTTTGAAAAAGCTTTTGTACTATTTGAAGTGGCGCCCGCTACACCTTTTTGTCGTTTACTATAGTTATCTGCGGAAGACGCAGCCTTGTCAGTAGCACTAGCAGCTTTATTAGCTTTTTGTGATATCTTCTCTAGGCTGCCGTCATCTTTTACTTTATAGGTAACTACAATAGTATCATTTGCCACTATTTTTTTCTCTTTAGCTTATCATACTCTCTTTTTATATGTTCTTGAGATGATTTAATAGCTCTTGAGTCTAACCAGTTAAGTAATACTAGAAAAAACTCTTTATCTTCAGGTTCGTATTGTTCTATAAAGTAATTTAAATTTGTGTAGTCTTTTCCTATGTAACCAACTTCTGGGTACATACGATCACCTAACATGTTAAAAGTTGATAATGCTTGAGTAACAACTTCTGGAAAATCTTCCCAGTCTGGTGGTATTTCGGAGTCTATTGGCTCCTTTCCTAACTGTTCACACATACTAAGATAACGATCTCTTGTCATCTTAGTGTCTCCATTGTCAAAGTATCTCTTCAACCTGTCTATCGCTTCATCACGTTGAGCTTGTGCGAAAGTTATCTAAATCAAAGACTACCTCGTTGAGCCATGTATCAAATTCTGTAGATGAATTTACAAGAATCTCTGCATTGTCCTCAGTATATTCTAGCTCTTCGGAGGGATCTTTTCCGTCCATATCAATAAGTAGAAGAGTTTCAAGATGCTCTAATTTAAGACCTCTCCAATTCTTAACGACTGCTCGTGTAAATTCAACAATAAACTTTTCTTCATCAAGGTTTTCTACCACTTGTCTAGTCTTACGATCAAACTTAGAACTTAAACATTTTTTACGTAGTCCTGTTAGTTCTTTACGAGAAAGATTAGCAACTTCAACTTCAAAACCCGATAGTCCTGGAAAGTCTACCCAGACAGCTTTTGTGTTGATTATTAATTTTTTTAATTCCATTTTCTATTCCTTTAAAGTGTTGTATAAGTTATTACGTCTGAAAGAGACGTAGGGTTTTGCGTCATTCTCCAATCATAGCTTTGTTTAAATATACCACCAGTTTGTAAACGATTAGTATAAGAACAGCTAGCAATATCGAATTCAAATCCATAAAAAGTACCAAGTATATTTTGTCCTACTTTTATATTTAAAGTAGAGTTACTACTTGAAGTGTTCAATGAGCTACTATTATCAGTATTTAAATGCCTACTTATGTTTCCAGAAAGTATACGCTTGCTAATAGTATAAGTAGAAGGGTAAGAAATCTCCCCCAACACACCACTGTGTACACTTACCCAAGGGTTCCAAGAAACCTCGTTCTGAACTTCTACAGAAACGGTAGCTACATCTGTATCTAAATGTACAGAGTCTAGTAGTATAGTTAAACCACTAGTATTGTATGTACGGGTAACACTTCTACCTATCGTTGTGTAAGGTAGAGCTGCTACAGTTGATAGCTTAGACGCCTCACCTGAAACTGTCAAACTCAGGGGTCTTACTCTATCGATTAAGAACGTCCCATTTGTTATAACACTTGTTTCTAGTTTGAATATGTCTTGCTGAGTTGTTATGTATAAGTCAAAACTACTATAGTCTAAGAGTTTATCAAATAATACTCTTAAGTCAGCTTCCAGCAAGGCTGGAATAGTTAAGTCAAAATTTGCCGGATTTGCTTTATTTATAACAGATCCCTCAAACATAGACTGATTGTGCAAAGTTTTTACTGGGTAACTAGTTTCAGTAAAAGTTTGGCTAAAAGATACATTACTTATATCTAATAAAACTTGGTCAGTTCCAGAGACTAAATATACCTTTGCATCTTTTATAAAACTATAATTTGCCATGTTGCCTCAGATATAATGAGGGGCTCGTAAAAGCCCCTACTGTTTATACTTATTATTATATTGCACTATACCACAATTGTCAAGAACTTTTTTTCTTGTGGTATATTAAAGACCTACGTAGGTTATAGTAGCTTCATTTGTTTGATCAATGCTTGAAGGAAGAGCATTGAACGAAGTTTCCAATGAAATTACATCCTCAATAGAGTGAGTTGGGATATCAACATGACACTGAGGCATAGCAACTACCATTCTTGGAGTTCCTGCAGCTCCACCAATACTGAAAGTAAGGCCAAAGTCGTTTGTGATAACATCTGTAATACCTTTCAAATCTGCCCAAAGATCAGAAGAGTTATTTGTTGCAGTAGTATCAAGACTTAAGTAACAAGTCATTGATCCAGAAACAGATCTAGTACCTGTAACATGACCAATTGGAATGTTTACAGTACCTAATTCTTCTGGAGTAATGAAAGTAATATTATTAGTAATTGTAATATTGCCACCAGTTAGGGTCAGAGCATAAGAAGCTTCTAAACCACTTTGCCCCTCTGCAGATAGATTTGGTGCTACAGTTACTTGAGTCAGACGATTTCGAATAAAGTTTCCTGTATCGAGAATAGCTTCGCTAACTGTTACAGTAGGCTGAGAAGACTCAATAATCTCTGAACCCATACCTGACCAGTTAATCATAGCAATACCATCAATATCAAAGTCAACACTTGCTTCATTCACAACAGCTTTAGCTATTTTATAGTACTTCTTATTAGCATTGCCAATAACAAAGTAAATATTTGCAGTACCTAAGGTTGACTTATTAGACTCAGAAAAGTCAATAACAGAGTTAGTTAAGCCAGGTAAAATCTGGTCTGTAAAAGCAAAGCCACTGTATAGTGCAGGACCTGACATGAGTGCCCAAAGTACTTCTTCTACAGCGTGATGATTTGTGGTATCATCTGCAGCGCCTGCACCCGTACCTGCTGAGATAAAGGGGCGTACATAGGTTGAAAAAGACCATTCAGCAGGTGCTAAAGAGTCATTGAACATACGACGACCACGACGACTAACGCCGCCTGCTGATTCCATCTCAGAGAGTACAATTTCGCTTGAGTTTGTTGCTTGTGAGAACGAAAACCCGTCAAGTACTGGAATCTCCCAGACACCTTGTTCAGTAACTCCGTCTGCTGCTAGAGGTGCGACGTATACTTTCGTGTCGCGACTAAAATATAATTGTTGAGCCATAGATTTCTCCTATGCTATCTTGAAAAGGCATGGACGTGAACGTTTGTTCTTGCCAGCATCTTCTAATATCGAACCTCTACAAGCATCTCTCCGATGCCTAGAGGTTCAAGTACACCTTCATCAGTATCAATACTAACTATAGTGATTTGTTGTGTGTAATAAGACTTATTATAAGCGTCTACGTATTCTAACCTAGAGTTTTCTTCTAATACTGTTTCCACATCTTCCATTAAAGCATTTAAAGCAGCTTGAGCGTCTTCCTCATTAACATAACATCTTACTGTAACTGAGAAAAATCTATCTTTATAGCCCCCTGCTTGATATTCTCTAGTTTCAGATCCCGCGTTTAAGTGAAGTGCTGGAAACTCTTCTATCTCATCCCAAAATTTTAATCGAGGCTCTACGTTTTCATTAACGTCTGTTAAATACGCCCCTGAACCATCAATATCTTTTAACTTTAAGACTAACGAGTTAATTATATTTAATCGTTTAGATGTATATAGTCTTTCGTTTGCCATTACAATCTCCTAGTATATAATCTGCCTATCGCTAATTCTGCTGCAATTTCTCTAATAGAGCGATCAATTAAGCTTCTAGGGTCTCTATCCGGGCTACCTTGAGCGTACCCCATTTCAAATGTTTGATAAGGGAACTTATCATAGGTGTAGCCTATACTAGCGAATCCTTTGTTTGTTTTAGTAACTTGTATAGCTCTTACGCTTGAGGCAAACCTGCCGGTTCCATAATTTAATGCTGGGCTGTTCATATTAGAAGCTACTGTATCAGCTAGCTTAGCATTTATTAAAGGTAGTAATCTAGTTAAGCTAGCATTACTTTTAACTGCTCTAGTAGATTTTTTTCTACCTGATATTGGCACTCCTTTAGTTCTTTTATTATTGGTTGTGGAAACGGAACCTTTGCCCTTACCTGTTGAAGTCGCCTTACCTTTACCACCTTTTATGGCTCCTCGTACTTTTTTGTCTAAAACTAGCTTACTACCTGCTATAGTACCATGTGCTTTTATAAAGGCTTCGAGAGTTTTTTTAGCTATTTGGTTATTAATACTATCTGAGCCTTCCATATCTGCTAGAGTTTTCACTCCTACATCTAGGAAGAATTTTTCCATAATACCTTTTAGTTTTGTCTCTCTGGGAGCATCTACAGCTTGATTTGAATACTTATCTTGATATCCTAGTACTGGTACATATTCTGCTCTTATTTTTCCATTAGAGTCTATTACTGTAGTGTAAGATATGCTAAGACTTTTTATTAAACTTAATTCTGATATATTTATAGTACCTGACTCAAATAAACCATCAGCGTAAGAATTTAAAGAAGTTGTAAACTCTTTACGCTCTTTATCGTTTAGCACTTGAAATACTTCATAAGCGCCTTTAATTATCTGTACAGAAGCTACAGCTCTCCCCTCTTCTTCTTCTCCGTGCCCTACATCGTTCCTTTTACTTATTTCGTCTACAAAAGGAAGATGTCTTTTTCTGGTTACTAGGGTTTTGACTATTTGTTTTTTTAATTCTTGAGCAGTGGAAAAAGAACCTACTATGAAGGCATTTCCGGATGCCACTGCAGCATAAAGCTTAGGAGATGAAACACTAAGATGTCTCATTACATGAGTTTGCTCAATCGTGTTCTTTCCTAATTTTTTTACCCAAGTATTTTGCTTGATAACAGCTAAATCTCGAGCTTTTTTTAAATTTGCTGGAGTGTCATAGCGTTTAAACCTATTTTTAGGCATATGCTTTCGCTCCATCATTTCTAGTATTGTTTTATCCAGCCAAGCTAAATCTCTTATATACACTATTTGAGGTCTACCTATTAGCTCCTTACGAGTAGCCACATTTTCTTCTGCTTGAAAAACTTTTAGTAGTTTACTAGAAAGTTCTGCTCTTACGCTACCTTCACTCATTTAAAAGTTCTTGTATAAATCCAGAACACGTTTAATATGATCTGGGAATGCAACATTATTTGTTTGCGAAGA
>Ga0255775_1003914_pt1:5000-12007 | contig 12007 bp, 10 predicted proteins | sample 011ome_26_FD_179973 | JGI IMG/M metagenome (GOLD analysis project Ga0255775, IMG submission 179973) | Coastal salt marsh microbial communities from the Groves Creek Marsh, Skidaway Island, Georgia - 011511BT metaG (version 2) | ecosystem: Environmental > Aquatic > Marine > Intertidal...
ACTACCGCGTCACCAGGGCGTTCGCGGTTGGTTGCACCGATACGGTCCCCGATGATCAACCCCTCTGCCCCTGCAGATACGGCGACGGTGTCACCGTCTTTGACATCCCTTGATAACAACAGTTCGGCCAATGGATCCTGCAATGCCCGTTGAATCACGCGTTTTAGGGGCCGTGCGCCAAAGACAGGGTCATACCCCTCATCCGCTAGCCATGTTTTCGCCGCATCGTCAAAGGCCAGTGTGATTTTGCGACCCATCAGGCGTTTTTGCAAACGCGCCAATTGGATGTCAACAATCCCGTCCATGTCAGCACGCCCCAACCGATCAAAGATGATGGTTTCATCCAAACGGTTCAAAAACTCGGGACGGAAATGGGCGCGCACCGCATCCATCACATCACGTTTTGCATCCGCACTATCGGCCCCATCGGGAAGCTGGCTAAGCGCTTGCGCCCCAAGGTTTGACGTCAGAATGATCAGCGTCTGTTTGAAATCAACGGTGCGCCCCTGACCGTCGGTCAATTGGCCATCATCCAAAACTTGCAGCAGGACGTTGAACACATCAGGATGCGCCTTTTCCACCTCATCAAACAAAACCACCTGATAGGGGCGGCGGCGCACAGCCTCGGTCAGGACACCGCCTTCGTCATAACCGACATAGCCAGGAGGGGCACCGATCAAACGGGACACGGCGTGTTTTTCCATGAATTCGGACATATCAATACGCACCATCGCCATATCATCATCAAACAGGAACGACGCCAACGCCTTGGTTAGTTCGGTTTTACCAACGCCCGTTGGCCCAAGGAATAGGAAGGACCCAAGCGGGCGGTTTTCGTCGTTCAACCCCGCACGCGCACGGCGTACCGCATTTGACACCGCACTAACCGCCAGATTTTGGCCGATGACACGGTTGTGCAGTTCCTCTTCCATCCGCAGTAATTTTTCCCGTTCGCCTTCCAACATTTTGGACATGGGAATGCCGGTCCAGCGTTCGACAACGGATGCGATTTGTTCGGGACGCACGGTTTCGGCAACCACCATCCCTTCATCCTCGCGATTTTCAGCATCGCTTAATTGTTTTTCCAACTGGGGAATGATGCCATAGGACAATTCACCTGCACGCGCTAGATTGCCTTCGCGCTTTGCGATTTCCAAATCAGCGCGGGCGCGGTCCAACTGTTCCTTTAGATCCCGAGCAGAAGCAAGCTTATCACGCTCTGCCTGCCACTGTGCGGTCATGGTGGCGCTGCGATCCTGCAGATCCGCCAAATCCTTTTCCAATGTGGCAAGGCGGTCGATGGATGCTGCGTCATCCTCTAATCGCAATGCTTCGGCTTCGATCTGCTTTTGCAAGATTTCACGGTCCAACGCGTCCAACTCCTCTGGTTTGCTGTCCACTTCCATCCGCAGGCGGCTGGCCGCTTCATCCACCAAATCTATTGCCTTATCAGGCAGGAAACGATCTGTTATGTAGCGTTGCGACAATGTCGCCGCCGCCACCAATGCGCTATCTGAAATGCGCACCCCGTGGTGAAGTTCGTATTTTTCCTTGATCCCACGCAGAATGGAAATGGAATCCTCAACCGTGGGTTCTTCGACCATCACAGGTTGGAAGCGACGGGCAAGAGCCGCGTCCTTTTCCACATATTTGCGATATTCATCCAAAGTGGTCGCGCCGATGCAGTGCAATGCCCCCCGCGCAAGGGCAGGTTTAATCAAATTGGCGGCATCCATCGCGCCATCTGTTTTTCCTGCCCCGACAAGGGTGTGCATTTCATCAATGAACAAAATGATTTCACCCGCGGCTGCGCTGATTTCATTAAGGATCGCTTTCAGACGTTCTTCGAATTCACCGCGATACTTGGCTCCCGCAATCAATGCACCCATGTCCAGCGCCATGAGTTTTTTGTTGCGCAGGGATTCTGGGACATCCCCATTAATAATGCGCAATGCCATTCCTTCGGCGATGGCCGTTTTACCAACACCTGGTTCCCCAATCAAAACGGGATTGTTTTTGGTGCGACGTGACAAAACCTGCATCGCGCGACGAATTTCATCATCACGCCCAATGATCGGATCAATTTTACCGTCCCGTGCCGCTTCGGTCAGATCCTGCGCATATTTGCCCAATGCATCATACCCCTCTTCCGCATTGGCGCTGTCTGCTGTGCGCCCCTTGCGAATGTCGTTAATCGCGCTGTTCAGCGACTGCGCCGAAACGCGGCCCGCGCTTAAGGCGTCGTTTGCACCTGATTTGACAATGGCAAGCGCGGTCAGAATGCGTTCCGCCGGGACAAATTGATCCCCGGCTTTCTTGGCAATGTCCTCAGCCTCGCCAATCACTTTGACGGTTTGATTGTCGATATAGGCTTGGGCGACGCCTTCAACCTTGGGCAATTTAGAAAGCGCGGTTGCAACGTGATCACGAACCGATTTTGCATCGCCCCCTGATCGCGTGATCAAATTGGATGCAAATCCTTGGTCATCATCCAAAAGCGCCTTCAGTATATGCTCTGGCAATATACGTTGATGGTTTTCGCGAATTGCGACGGTTTGTGCCGCCTGGATAAACCCGCGCGCACGCTCCGTGAACTTGCTTAAGTCCATGGGTAATCTCCTTTTCTAAGCACCGTTTTTCCTGCGCCCGACATCGGCACACAGGTGTTGGCCTCACTCTCAATGTGGGCATTCAAACCTATCTGATCAAGATTTTCGTAAAAAATTTACCCATCGGGCTAAAATGCCATCCTTTAGGATCGCTTGTAGGATTGTCACACACCGAAAGAAGCAAGGAATGCAGATAATCACAGCACGCACATCGAATGTACGCAGAGTGGAAGATCATCAAATTATCTTTGGTCTTGTCAGTTTTGATACGGATCAAGGGCAAATCCATGTCGAGGTCACAGTTCAACCAGAAACCGAGGCCGAGCTTGCCATGCTCCAAGCCCTGATGATCAAATAGGCCAAGCGGAAACTATGCCTTGGATACAAACTACCCACCGAGGTGATCAGCATGACCGTTCACGATATGCTGATGTCCCGCGTTGCTTGACCATTTGATCCCGCTCTGACAAAGCAGGGGCAAGTTTTCAAAGGAGCGCCCCCATGTCAGATGATCGTTTAATTGTTGCCCTCGATGTTCCAAATGTTGTTCAGGGCTTGGACTTGGCAGGCAAGATCGGGGATGCCGTTAGTTTTTATAAAATCGGCCTTGGCATGTTAACGGGTGGCGGACTTGCCCTTGCCAATGAATTGAAACAGGAACACGGCAAGCGCATCTTTTTGGACATGAAGTTCTTTGATATCGGCGCCACGGTCGAGACGGCCGTGCGCGGCATTGCCCAATATGACTTGGATTTCCTAACGGTTCATGGGGATCCCCATGTGGTGCGCGCCGCCAAAGAGGGGTCCGCAGGTAGCAATTTGAAAATTCTGGCCGTGACGATTTTGACATCGCTTGATCGTCAGGATTTGGACAATGCGATGATCAAGGACGGGGATATCCCTGATTTGGTCGTCGAACGAGCAGGACGTGCATTTGATGCGGGGGCCGATGGCGTCATCGCATCCCCCCAAGAATCGGGTTTGATCCGCGCTTTACCAGAATCACAGGGCCGTTTGATCGTGACCCCGGGCGTGCGTCCCGCAGGGGAGGATTTGGGTGACCAAAAACGTGTCACAACACCGAGTGAAGCGATTGCAAACGGATCAGATCACATTGTCGTTGGCCGCCCCATTTGGCGCGCGGAAGATCCGCGTCAGGCAGCGTTAGATGTGGTCGCCGAATTTAACCCCGATGCTGCCACACAACTGGCGCAGCGATAGGCATATTTTGTTTACTCGATAGTCTGCCTAGACTTTTTGTTCAAATCTATGTTGACGACTTTTCATAGTCCCAAGCCGACCGCGGATGGCGACGAAGACGCCGCCCGTTTTGCCTTATGCAAACCTGCAGTTTGACGTGGGCGGTCGGCGTCTGCCAATCTATTGATTGGCGGGGAACACAATTTAGCAAGTTTATTTTTTGGTTTCGCCTGTCCAAGCGAGCTTGATCCCGTTGCCCCACCCGTTACGCGCGATCCGTTAATCCGCGTTTAACCCTTCTTTGCGCCCTGCTGTCATCAAGGTGTAGCCAAGATAGAACCCAGTCAGCGCCATCGGCATTTGGCACAACAAAACAACCTGCCACCCGTACTCAATGACCGCACGCACATTCATCGCTGTCAGCAAAAGCGAAATAATTGTGGTTGCTGCAAATAATCCAAGAGCAAACATTTGCTTATCGCTCATTTTTTTCACGGCTTGCTGATTATGATCCATTGATTTGAGTCCTTTTATGAATGCTGCAAACATATTCCATTTTTTGAATTATTTGCAACCCCAAAAATATTCCCGCGAAAATCGTCTGGGCGAACCGAATGTTCGCCCAAACGAGACGAAATCCAAAATCGCTCAAGGGTTTAAGATCAGTCTTGGGAATTGATTTCAAAATTTAACACCGTCGGCGGTGACAGAAACGTATGAATTTTGATAATCTACAACTATGGCGGTATTCGCCTAACAACGCTTTGTTGTAAAAATTAAATTCGTTCGCATAAAATCACATTCACACTTCGTTAACTTTCGCACCGACGTGATACCGAGTTTTACGGACGCGACACAGACACCCTATAGATACAAAAAAACCCCACCCAAAAGGTGGGGTTTTTTTAGGGTCCCTACTGGGACAAAGCTCTTAACCCTGACGGGCTTTGAAACGGCGTTGCGTCTTGTTAATGACGTATACGCGGCCCTTACGGCGCACGACACGGCAGTCGCGGTGACGCTGCTTCAGCGAGCGGAGTGAGTTTTTGACCTTCATGGCCGTCTCCTTCATTCGCGGCGCGTCAAATGCGCCATTGGCAGGTCGCCTCAGTATTGAGGCAGTGAATTCATGGTGGGCGGTACTGGGATCGAACCAGTGACCCCTACGATGTCAACGTAGTGCTCTACCGCTGAGCTAACCGCCCATACCGTAACGAGCGAGCCCCAAAAAATGGGGCGCGGATTTCCCGCGCCGGTGGAGGGTCTATAAAACCTTGTTCCAAGAGGATCAAGGGCTTTTGCGCGAGAATGTTTTTAGTCTATGATGACTCTTATGGATATTAGGTCAGAAACCACCCCTGCATACAAGATATTGGCCCCAAAGGTATGGGAGTCGGCGGTTGTTTTTGCCTCTCCGCACAGCGGGCGTGACTATTCCAACACATTTAAGGGGCAATCGATTCTTGATCCTGTGACCCTACGATCCTCAGAAGATGCCTATGTGGATCAGCTGATCGACTATGTACCTGAATTTGGCGCACCACTTTTGCTGGCACATGCCCCCCGAGCGTTTGTGGATTTAAATCGCTCGGCAGATGAACTGGACCCTGCCATTGTGAATGGCGCCCAAACCCGCGGGCAAAACCCCCGAATATCATCGGGCCTTGGCGTGATCCCCCGCGTCGTTGCAAATGGCCGCCCCATCTATCGCGGCAAAATCCCGATGCAAGAGGCCAAGGATCGCCTACGCACATATTGGCGTCCCTATCACGACGCATTGCTGTGCCTTTTAAAAGCCGCGAAATTACGTCATGGTTACAGTGTGTTAATTGACGTGCATTCAATGCCACATGATGCCGTTTCATCGCCGTCAAAACTCGTAACACCCCCTGAAATCGTGATCGGGGATCGCCATGGATCATCCGCGTCCCGCGCGCTGGTCGAAGAGGTTGAGGCCTGTTTTGCAAACGCGGGCCTAAAAACCGCGCGCAACACACCCTTTGCTGGGGCCTTTATTACCCAACACTATGGACGCCCCTCGGCAAATCAGCATGCCATTCAGATTGAAATTGATCGTGGTATCTATCTGAATGAAGCTCAAGTGGCGCCAAGCGATCGATTCACAGAAACCCGCGAAAAATTGCTTCAGGCGGTTGAGGGGATCGCGCGGTTGGGCGCACCAGAATTGCCATTGGCCGCTGAATAACTTACCGCAGGCTGCGGCCCTTGATGATTGCATCGCTTCCAAATTTTTTGCGAATTTCGTCGCGCGCGCGTTCAACCGTTGCGCGCTGCGCCGCCATCGGGTCTAGCAAATCGGGTGTGCGATCGGCAAGCGTATCTGGATGCAATTGCGACAAACCCGCACCAATCAAACGATACCCCTGTTTATGGTCCACCTGATCAAACAGCGATTTAGTCGCTTGGAAAAGGGTTTCTGCCATTTGCGTTGGATCGCGCAGTGTCACGCGACGGGTTAGTGTACCGTGTTTTGTTGTCTTCAGTTTGAGCGTCGCAACCGCCCCTGCCAATTCACGCGCTTTGGCGCGATCCGTCGCCTTTTCACACATTCGCCAAAGATGCCCGAGCAGTATCTCGCGATCGGCAGTATCCTCAAAAAATGTGGTTTCGTTGGAAATCGATTTAATGGGCGCATTGCGCGAAACCCGCCGTTTATCTTGACCCCGCGCCAAATGCCACAGGCGTTCACCCATTGAGCCGAAACGGGCATGCAAATCCTCTCTCTCCCATCGCAGCAGATCGGAAAATAGACGTATCCCAGCACGTTCCAACGCATCTTGTGTCGTGCTACCCACACCCCAAATAAGGCGCACAGGTTTATCATTTAAAAACTGTTGTGTTTCCGCCTGCCCAATCACAGAAAATCCTTGGGGTTTGTCCAAATCCGAAGCGATTTTTGCCAAAAATTTGTTATGTGACAGGCCGATGGATCCCCCAATGCCCAGTTCTTCCCGCATCCGTTTGACCAACCGCGCCAACATCACAGCGGGGGGATGGCCGTGCAATTTTTCGGTTCCGCGCAGGTCCAAGAATGCCTCATCCAAGGAAACAGGTTCAATCGCGGGCGTCAACTCCTCCATCATCTTGCGGATTTCTTTTGAAACCGCTGCGTAAACGTCCATCCGTGGTTTGACGACAACGGCATCTGGGCATTTTTTCAATGCTTGAAACATAGGC
>Ga0255775_1003921_pt1 | contig 11977 bp, 14 predicted proteins | sample 011ome_26_FD_179973 | JGI IMG/M metagenome (GOLD analysis project Ga0255775, IMG submission 179973) | Coastal salt marsh microbial communities from the Groves Creek Marsh, Skidaway Island, Georgia - 011511BT metaG (version 2) | ecosystem: Environmental > Aquatic > Marine > Intertidal zone > Salt...
CGAATTAGAGGCCTTATTAGAACGAGGCATACATATTACTGTTACAGTTAGTTTTGACGGGATTGGCCAAGTTCATGATTATGTTAGATGGCCTATTAAATGGGATAAGTTTTATAGTAATCTAATGAAATATAAAGACATGGGCATAAACAATCTTAATCTATGGACAACTGTAAATAGTTTAAATGTAGGAGACTTTGCTAACATCATTAATTTTAAAAATGAACATGGATTAGATCACAGTTGGTCATTATTAAATCAACCTGAAATGTTGGACATTAGATATGAAAATTGGTTAACTCTAGATGCTCGAGAAAAGTTATTAGAAAGTAAAAACCAAGAAGTATTACCTTTGTTAGATCAGTTAGCAACTTTAGAAAATAACAATAAACATCTAGTAGAGTTTATCAAACAACAAGACGCGATAAGAAAAATTAATTACAAAGATTATTATCAATGAAAATAGCAATCACAGGACATTCGGCAGGAATAGGACAAGCACTGGCTAAACAGTATGAACAGCGTGGCCATGAGATTGTGGGACTTAGTCGACGTAATGGCTATAACATTCGTAGTTTACCTAAAGTAGCAGATCAAATTGAGCCATGCGATTGGTTTATTAATAATGCCCAATCGGGATATGCACAAACAGAATTATTATTTGAAATGGCAAGACGTTGGCATAATGTTAAAGACAAATACATTATAAACATCAGTACTATGATGACAGTCAACCCAACAGTTGACCATGAGTCGTTGCTTGAATATCAAAATCAAAAGAAAGCATTAGAATTAGCACATTGGAGTATTGGGCATAATCAAGATTGGCCACAAATGACATTAGTTAAGCCTGGAGAAGTACTAACCGGCGATCACAGTGGACCTAGAGCATGTAATGTTGATGTATGGGCAGAAAAAGTAGTTGATACGTTAGAGCGTATTGACCCAACACTAAAAGTCTATGAGTTAAGTTTAGGAGTTAACTACGCTAATGAATCCTAAAGAATATCTAACTAATAAAATGTTTTGTCCTATACCGTGGACTGGATTTCAATATATCGGGTCAACCGGTAACGTATTAAATTGCATTCGCAGTCAACGCCCAATTGGTAATCTTCATAACAATAGTATACACGAAATTCTAGCAGAGAATATAGAAACTAAACAAAACATGCTTGATAGCAAACCAGGATTAGGGTGTAATGTTTGTTATGATTTAGAAAAAGATAAAAAAAGTTATGATATTATTAGCGATCGTGTGTTTTATTTAAAAGAACTTAAAGGCACACCACTTACTACATATGATGATATTAAAAACTTTGATTTAACTACGGTAGATATAAGATGGTCAAACTCTTGTAACTTTGGATGTACTTATTGTGGGCCTGAATATTCTAGTACTTTGGCAAAAGAGTTTAAGATTAAACAAATAAATCCACCCAAAGAGCGTGTAGAAGAACTTAAAAAATTTGTGTTTGATAACGCACACAAACTTAAACACGTTTATCTAGCAGGTGGTGAGCCACTATTAATGAAAGAGAATGAGGAACTACTTAAATTATTATTAAAAGTAAACCCTAACGTTAATCTTAGAGTAAACACTAATTTAAGCAAAACAGGCACACCGGTATTTGATCTAATATGTCAGTTTAAGAATGTACACTGGATTATAAGTATTGACGAGTTAGACAAGCAATTTGAATTTGTTAGATATGGTAGTAAATGGGATGATTTTGTTGACAACTTAACTAAAATAAAACAAACAGAACACAAAGTAAGTTTTAATATGTTGTATCATTTGTTAAACTTTAGATCATTATTTGAATGTGTTGATTGGCTTAAAAGTCAAGGTTGGCATGACAATAGTTTTATTATTGGTCCAATTTTAGGACCAGATTGGCATGATGTAAGACACTTGCCTGACGTCAGACTGAACGAAATTAAAGAAATATTAGAAACTAGAATACAAGATTCTAAATATTTGTTAAAAGAAAGTTATCAAAGTTTGTTAAATCATATTAGTGAACCATTTACTAAAAATTTAGAAAATTCTTTAAAAGAGTTTGATATTAGATTTAGCAAAAGAAAAACTAACAGTATTAAAGAAGTTTTTCCAGAATTATATGAATAATATTCCTAATACATTTTGCCCTGCTAAATGGGATGAATTATTAGTTAATTTAACTAATAACTATGTTTATTCTTGTTGCAAGGCTAAGCCTATAGAATTTTTAGATAAAAAAGATATTACATCGGTATTAGACACACAAAAACATAATCTACTCAGTGGGGTACAAGATTCATCGTGTAATTATTGTTGGTTAGTTGAGGAACAAGGATACAAAAGTCTGAGGCATGAATACTTAGATCAATTTGATAATAATACAATTAATCAATATTTAGATAATAGTGCTACTCCAAAGTTAATTGAAATTAATATCGGTAATGAGTGTAACTTTCAATGTACGTATTGTAATCCAAAATTTAGTAGTCAGTGGGAACACGATATCAGAGAAAAAGAATATAAAATATTTTCAGATAAATCTTTTTATTCGTTAAATGAACAAAAAAATAAAAATATAGTAGATGAATCAATCGAATGGTTGCAACATCAGAAACCGGATATTCTTAGAATAATTGGCGGTGAACCTTTACTAAGCAAAAGTTTCTTTAAAATAGTTAACAATGTTAGCAGTAATGTTTTAGTTCTTGCTACAAACTTATCATGCAATAAAGAAATTATCAACAAAGTATTATCTTTAGCAAATAATTACAAAGAAATATATTTAATGATTAGTATAGACAGCACAAAAGAGATAGCAGAGTTTACCAGATACGGAATGAACTACACTCAACTGTTGAAAAATATTGATTATGTTTTTGAAAATTTACCTAAAAACGTAAGAATTAGATTTTTATCATTGATGACCAGTGTCACTGTGAGAGATTTTAATAACATTGTTGATCTAATAGATAACTATTATAAACAAAACAAACACCAGGTTGATTGGGTTATTAGTTCAACAACAGACCCAAAAATTTTTACATTTGATACACTACATGACAAATATAAACCTAATATATTAGAAGTTATCAATAGAATAAAAGATAGAACATACATAGAAGGATTAGGTACATTAGAAGGAGCAATAAACCAGTCCAAATTTAATAAAACACTATATGGACAAATGAAACACTTTTTAGAGGAATTTAGTACTAGGAAAAACATAGACATTCCTGTTATAATAGAATAAGTAAATTGATGAGAGGCACATAATTATGGCAAAACCGTTTGACGTTTCAAAGTTTCGTAAAACTTTAACAAAAAGCATTGATGGACTTGGTATTGGATTTAACGATCCAACTGACTGGGTATCAACAGGTAACTACACACTAAACTATTTGATTAGTGGTGACTTTAACGGTGGTATTCCACTAGGTAAAGTTACAGTATTTGCTGGTGAATCTGGTGCAGGTAAATCATATATCTGTTCAGGTAATATTATCAAATCAGCACAGGCACAGGGCATTTACGTTGTATTAATTGATACAGAAAACGCACTAGATGAATCTTGGTTAACAGCACTAGGTGTAGATGTTTCAGAAGATAAACTGCTAAAACTAAACATGGCTATGATTGATGACGTTGCTAAAACAATTAGTGAATTTATGAAAGACTATAAAACACTACCAGATGAAGAACGTCCTAAAGTGATGTTTGTTATTGATAGTTTAGGTATGTTGTTAACACCTACAGATGTGGATCAGTTTAACAAAGGTGATATGAAAGGTGATATGGGTCGTAAGCCTAAAGCACTAACTTCATTAGTTCGTAACACAGTTAACATGATTGGCTCACACAACGTAGGCTTGGTATGTACTAACCACACTTATGCTTCACAGGATATGTTTGATCCAGATGACAAGATATCAGGTGGACAAGGCTTTATCTACGCTAGTTCAATCGTGGTTGCTATGCGTAAATTAAAACTAAAAGAAGATGAAGATGGTAACAAGATATCAGAAGTTAAAGGTATCAGAGCCGCATGTAAAGTTATGAAAACTAGATATGCTAAACCTTTTGAATCAGTACAGGTTAAGATTCCATATGAAACAGGTATGAATCCTTACTCAGGACTAACTGATATGCTAGAAGGCAAGGGACTACTTAAAAAAGAAGGTAACAGGTTAGTATACACCACAGTTGATGGAACAGAAATTAAACAGTTCCGTAAAGCATGGGAATCTAATGAAGCAGGATGTTTAGACATCGCTATGAAAGAGATCAGTTCTAGCCTAAAAAGACTAAGTAATGATGTTGAAGAAGAAACAGTAGAACCTGAAGTAGCACCAACATTAACAGTAGATGGACATGGTGATGTTCATGAGGTAACAGAGGAATAATAAATGACAATAGATGTTGATATTCTTGGAGATCTTTGGCTAACTGCCAAAGAGTATATTCCATCAAAAGATAGGCAAGCGGCCGCTGATCATGTAGTTGCTATTGTTGCAGATTCAGAAATAAGCGAACAAGATTTAAAAACTTTTGGTGGAACAGATTCCTATTTAGGTAGAGCAGTACACGAATATCTCGGAGAGGAAGAAGATCCTGATGATGAAGATGTCGACTATGGAAGTGATGACTATTAAAAATGAAAAGCGTTACTTCCCTATTAAAACTGATACAGCCTGTTTAGCCAAATGGAGTTTTAGTAAAATAGTATTACAAACAGGGCAAACATCAAGTTGTCATAGAGTCATTAATCATCAATTTGATATTGATACCTTTAACTTTCATAATACTTCTGAAAAACTAGAACAACGTGAAACTATGCTTAAAGGCCAGTGGCCTGATGGTGATCCTGATCCCAATTTAGAGACAACCTGTGCCCAATACTGTGGGAAATTTGAATCCAATGGTGATACAAGTGATAGGCAGTTTTATAACAGTTTGCCCAATCTATATCCAGATGACCTAGATCAAAACCCAACACTGACTACAGTAGACCCAACAATACTAGAAGTTTATATAGACAATACATGTAATCTTAAATGTGTTTACTGTATTCCTGAACTCAGTAGTCCTATACATACGGAAATGATCAAATTTGGTCGCTTTGAAAAAAATGGATTGACTCTTGAAAGTAAATTCAAACATCCTGTTAATTTTAGTAGCATACAAGAAAAATTTTGGGAATGGATGTACAACAATGTACATAAATTAAAAAGATTGCAACTGTTAGGTGGAGAACCATTTTACCAAGATCAATTTGATCAATATTTAGAATTATTTGAAAAGGTTCCTTGTCCTAACTTAGAACTTGAAATAGTTAGTAATCTAATGATTAAACCTGCAAAATTAAAACAATACATGGATCGTATAAAACAATTAATTGCTAAAAAGAAATTAAGTAGGTTAGACATGCACTGCTCAATTGATTGCTGGGGTCCTCAACAAGAATTTGTAAGATCTGGGTTAAAGTTAGGTCATTGGGAAGAAAACTTTAAATATCTAATTAGTGAAAGATGGATAACATTGAATATTAATAATACTGTATCATTATTAACTATTAAAACATTGCCTGACCTATTACATAAATTAAATGAATGGGCTAAAGATAGAAAAATAGAACATTACTTTGCTCAATTATCTTACCCAAGTTACTTACAACCAAACATACTAGGCTCAGATGAATTTGTTGAAGATTTTGATAAAATTTTATCTTTAATGGAAACAGATAGTTTTAGAGGTAGTCAAGCCCATAATCATTTTCAAGGCATAGTTAATAATGTCAAAAACAGTAGACTAAATGAGCAAGAGGTGTTAAAATTACTAACATACCTTGATGAATTGGATAGAAGAAGAGGTACAGATTGGAAACTGTTATTTCCTTGGTTAGAGGAGTATAGAAATGTGGTACAGTAAAGTAGTTGCTAGTTTAAATGCTATTCCAGATATGATTAATCATTATGAAGCAGAGTTGGAAGGAGCCAAACAAGAAATTTCTGTGAAAGGAAATATAGAAAAAGCCTTGGGTGGCCTACCTGGTGTTACAGAACATAGATTTAACCAACTACAAGAAATTGAAGCAGTACTTAACTATCTTAACATACAGTTAAGAAAACTAAGACGTAAACACTTTCAAAAATATCTTGAAGCCTACAACAGAGCATTAACGTCGAGAGACGCCGAAAAATATGTAGACGGAGAAGATGAAGTTGTTGATTTTGAAACTATTATTAACGAGGTAGCACTACTTAGAAATAAATGGTTAGGAGTTATGAAAGGTCTTGAAAGTAAAAACTTCATGCTAGGTCACATTACCAGACTGCGTACAGCAGGTATGGAGGACTCCTCAATTGGCTAGATCAAGTGAAATATTTCTAAATCAATTTAGACAGTACGATACATTTTTAGATAATCTAAAAGTAATTGCAGACATGGGCTGTGGTACAGGTGAAGATATCTCATGGTTTGCTACATTAGAAACTAGAGATGAGCCACCAATACCTTACAACTACAAATGTTATGCTGTTGACAATGATCAATCTAAACTAGATCAAGTACCGGATTTAGAAAATATAATTAAACTCAACAGAAACTTTGAAGAGTTTTGTTTACCGGTTAAAGCAGATCTAATGTTTGCACACGATGTGCTACAGTTTAGTACAAATCCATTACAGACACTTAAATTTTGGAATCAACAGTTAAACGTAAATGGTATGTTGGCCATAGCCGTTCCTTGTTTTAGTGGAGTTAAAGATCAGTTGTATTACAGTAGAGGATATCCAGGACAATACTTTCACTATACTCCTGCAAATCTAATTCAGATGTTAGCAATCAACGGATTTGACTGTCGTGATGCTTACTTGCTAAAACAAAAGAATGATCCATGGGTAAGAATGGCTGTGTATAAAGCAGAAGAACCAATGGATCCTGTGACAACAACATTTGAAACTCTAATAGAACACAAACTGCTACATCCAAGTATCATTGACAGCATAATGAAGCACGGTGAAATACGTCAAGAAGATATTATCATGCCCTGGTTAGATAGAGGCAATTATCTGGTAGACTTTGTACAGGAGTGGACAGAAATTCCTTCAGATATTCCAGTAAAAGATCTAAACGAAAATAAAATCACTAAAAAGACAGCAGATGGTCGTACTTTGATACAGCGAGATAAAGCAGAAATACATCAAGAACAACTTAAAGCAGTTGGTATAATGCGTCATCCTAAGACCAGTTATACTCCTCCTAAAAAATGAACAAGGTAGTGTTAGTCACTGGCGGATTTGATCCATTACACCGTGGACATCTTAGTTATATTAATTCAGCAAGACAATTAGGAGATATGCTAATTGTTGGAGTAAACAGCGACGCTTGGCTAACACGCAAAAAAGGTCGTCCTTTTATGCCCAGTACTGAAAGAATTCCTATCATACAAAATCTCAAAGCAGTAGATCATACATTTTTATTTGATGACACTGACGATTCTGCTATAGAAGCAATCAATAATGCCAAATTAATTTATCCTAATAGTTTAATTATTGTAGCCAATGGCGGAGATAGAACCAGTGGTAATATTCCTGAACTTAAACAGTTTAAGGATGACCCTACAGTAGAATTTGCGTTTGGTGTTGGTGGCGATATGAAAATGAACTCTTCAAGTTGGATATTAGAAGAATGGAAAGCACCAAAAACAGAACGTGATTGGGGATACTATCGTGTGTTACATGATGTATCAGGCACTAAAGTAAAAGAACTTACAGTAAATCCAGGACAAGAACTTAGTTTACAAAGACATTTTTGTCGTTCTGAATTATGGCATATTGCCAGTGGCACTTGTCGTGTTTACTTTGAAGATGATTCTACTGAGTGGTACAAGGAACTACGTAAGCATGAAGAATACACTGTACCTTTAGAACGTTGGCATAAAATTACTAATCCATATAAAGAACCTTGCCATATAATTGAAATACAGTTTGGTTCTGCCTGTGACGAAGAAGACATAGAACGCAAACGATAAATACGTTATCATGAGATTTGAACATATACTTACAGAAGCAAAGGGTCTATTTGGTCGTTTACCAGGAGACAAATTTGTACACACAGACGGTCGCGAAGCAGAGTTTCAGCGTGTAGACTTTTATCCTGACCCTGATCAATCACAGTTTGAGTCGCCTGATGAACGTGATCAAGCAATTAAAAATTACGAAACTGAAATACAGACAAAAATAGAATGGGTCAACAGACCTACTAATGCTAGTTTAGCATTTGCTGTTGCTGTATTAAACAACAGAGAAGGTGGTGTTATACTCTGGGGTAGATATCTACAAAAAACAAAACACGACATGCTTGGTACATGGTCAAACAAAGAAGTACCTGCAGGATGGGACCTTGCTACAAAAGGTGCTAAAAAACTACAAGCAGGCTATGATCCACAAAACTTAATTAAAACAGAAAATGTGTTTATGACTACAGCACAGGTTATTGATACTGTAGGCAAAAATGCTCCAACAGAAGTTGCTTCTATTTTTACTGATATTCTATATGGACTAGCAACAGGACAACCAAGAACCAAGTTTCCAGGTATGGCAGATCAAATGGAAGCCTTGCGTGACTACTTTGGTGAAATCATGCAACCACTTGCACTAGAAGGCGGAGTTATTAAAGGACAAGCAGAAGATGCAAGACGTGTTCTAGCAGATGGTGCTGATTGGTCAAGTTGTAAAATGATGTGGCCAATGTCAATGAATGCGGCCTTGTGTGATAGTTTCTTAATTGCACCTAACGGACAAGAAATTGGGATCAGTTCAAAAGGTGGATCAGGTGCTAAAGCAAGTGCAAAGAATTTACACGATGCTTATCTTAAAGCAGAAAAAGAAGGCAACACTGAATTAATTGAATCAGCAAAATACGCAATTACAGTAGTAAAAGTTATTGCAGAAAACTCAGCAAAAGATGGTCCAATTGAACTAGGTAAACTATTAAAGATACCTGGAGTTGATGATCAACTTAGTGCTGAAATTACAAACTATATAAACACAGGTAAACGAGACTTTGAAGGTATAAGTCAAGCATCAGCAAACCTATTATCAGGGTTTAAAGTTAACAATGATGTTAAAGGTTTTAATACAGGTTATGCTATCATGGCCGCAGTGGCTAAAACAGTAGCAAAAGAAATTAACAAGAATCCAGAATTTACTAAAGGTGCTCTAGCACTGTTAAACCAATCGTCAATTATTCAAGTTTATACATCAATGGTCAAACAAGGTGATGATGCTGTACTAAAAGACTTCCGTGCTGTTTATCCACCAAATTTTGAAGGACAAATTCTAGTAGATGGCGGTAAAAACTACTACTCATCAAGAATACAAGGCAAACTAGCATTTGGCTTTAAATAAAACAAAAGGAGTTAGGATGATAAAAGAGATTAAACTTATAGTAAACTTATCAAAAGGATCGCCACTAACAGGTAGTTGTTGGGCAGATATATTAATTGATGGAGATAAGTATCATGATCGTACAGAAATTACCAGTGAATTTGATTATGATCCCAATGCTGTTGTAACACAGCAGTTAGAATTTATTTACGAACATAACACAGAAGTTAATAACGTCCTTACAGTAGTTAATCATCCCGATACTATTGGTCCAATGCAGATTTGGAACATTGATTTTCAATTTAAGGATGCTTTTGATGAAAACGAAAATCCAATCTGGGCTGAAGCCCAGCCTATTAATTGGTATTATGCTGTTAAGAAAAAACCTTTACGCTTTGGCGGCAACCCTCAACAGACTATTACAAATCCACATGTGGATCCGGGACCTGATCAAATCAAAGGCTGGTCGTCTGTTACAGAAGTATCTCCTGGTATGAGTATATCCTGGAGTTTAAAAGATCTAGTGTACCGTCCTTGATTACTCGTATTACACTAATTGGACCAGGACGTATTCATGACTCAGCAGTAATGTTGATGTTAGATAACGTAGAACCTAGACCTGATCGTACTATAGTAATTACTCCTTATCCCCAACATATAATTGATAAAATTCTTGGCGAAGCCTGGGGATTAGATCTAACAAAATATGAGTTTATAGACGACAACTATTTTGATCAGTTTTACGATTTAAATTTATACAAAACTAACAAATGGTATTATCAACAGATGCTCAAACTATGTAGCATTGACCATTTTGATTCTGAATATTTCTTACTTCAAGACAGTGACCAGGTTCAATTAAAACCATATCATATGTTTACTAACACCGGTAATTTTAATATGAAATGTGAGGAACTTTTTAATCCTTATCAGGAAATATATGCTGACGGTGTTGAAGAACTAACAGGGCTTAAAAGAACAATACCTTATAGTCTATGTAATGAAATGATGCCTGTAGAGTATGAAGATTGGTGTCATCTAAAGATGTTGATAGAGAAGAAAACAGGATACCCGTGGTTAGAAGCAGTGGCAAAAATTAAACCAATGGACCCTGTTAAATGGTTCAGTGAGTTTGAACTGTTAGGTATTTACAAACTAAACAATGATGATACTGTTGAAACATTTGTTGGAACTCCACAACCACCAATAAATACCTTAGAAGAATTTTATGCGGTTGACTGGACTAAACAAGACACATGTAAATTTTTAACACAACCACTAAAATACATGACATTTACTCATGCACAACAAGTGTATGCACATTTTAAACAAGTTATTCAACAGGAGAACTAAATGGGATATGATCCTAAAGCAACCTTAATTAAAAAAGAAATTAAAACATTAGCAAATGGAGATAAGTTATTTTTAAAACTTATGAAACATGCTATTCAAGCAGAAACACAGTCTAAAAATAGACGCTTCAGTGATCCAGCAACTAGTCAAAGACCAAATAAATCTACACAAAATTCTGACTAGGCATAAATATCTTAGCAACGCCAACATTCGTTGACGTCGGTCACAGACGCTTGAAGTAGTTTACTTCTTTACTAGCATGATATGCTTAGAACGCCCCGTATGCAGAATATTAATTCTGTTAGCCAAAGAACTTGAACCTTTGGTTCTAAATATAGTATAATATAGTAGAGGTTAACATTAAAGGAATTATTATGGCTGATCAATCACCTATTATTTTTATTGGAAGTCGCTGGGGTTGGGACTTTCTAACAGAAAATTGCGAACTACTCGGAATTGAAGTTGTAGGATTTTTAGATAAATTCTATGCAAAAGGAGACAACTGGAAAGGAGTTGAATGTATTGGTAGTGAAATGGAATTATATGACAATCCTACAAAATACAAAGACTGTAAATTTTTCTTAGGCAATGCCTGGGACGGTAACAGTCGTGCAGAAAAACCAGAAGAAAGTGGATATAACTTACGTAAACAAAGAATTAAGTTAATTAAAGATTTAGATCTTCCTGTGCATAGTTTAATACATCCTGAAACTAAAATTAGTAGAGGTTCAACATTTGGTAGAGGGTGCTATACAGGACGATGGGTAGATGTTCGAGATGATGTACATTTAGGAGACTTTAATGAAGCATTAGATTATGCGGCATTTGGTCATGATGTTAAAACAGGTGAAAACTGTTTTGTTAGTGTTAAAGGATTCTTAGCAGGCGGAGTAAAAACAGGCGATAATTGCTTTATTGGTTGTAACGCAACAGTAGTACCAGGTAGATTTGGTGGTGATTTAACATTAGGCAATGATGTTAAAGTTCACGGACATGCTTATGTTGTGAAAGATATGCCAGACGGCACAACAGCAACCTTTGCAGGATATCGTATGCGTAGAAATGATGTTAACATTGACACAGCAGAAACAGAAAAAAATATTTCAGGATAGTATAAATGTTAGACAAACTTAATAATTTCTTAAAAGCAAATAGATTTAGATTATTTCTTGGGTCAATATATCTAGCCAGTTACTTTGGAATTTATATGCTATTTAATGGTGTAAGTCTTTGG
>Ga0255775_1003936_pt1 | contig 11949 bp, 10 predicted proteins | sample 011ome_26_FD_179973 | JGI IMG/M metagenome (GOLD analysis project Ga0255775, IMG submission 179973) | Coastal salt marsh microbial communities from the Groves Creek Marsh, Skidaway Island, Georgia - 011511BT metaG (version 2) | ecosystem: Environmental > Aquatic > Marine > Intertidal zone > Salt...
CCATATCTCTTTCGCTCTCGACGCCGACCATATCTAACAACGAATTCGCCGCGCGCAAAACTTCTATCCGCAAACCAACGCTATCCTCTTCTTCTGTCCCATTATTACAATTATTATCGTTAGTCTTTCTTTTTCTGTACAACGCGTCGTATTCTTTCATCGCGGACGCGAACAACTCTAAATCCTTCCTCTTCATTCGCACCGCGCCAATCGCGGATTCTCCTTCGCTCTCCTTCTTCGTCTCGAAATGGACCACTCGCATGGCATCCGTTATCTCTTTTCCCCCGACTTTACCTCGCGCGAGTTCCAGCGCGTTTTGTAAAATCTCCGTGAACATTTGTTCCGATTGGCCGAACACGCTCGTTCTTTTTCTTATTCTTGTTGAAGAAGACGAAGACATTCTCGCTCGAATGTGTACCAACGCGTAGACGTTTTCTCGCTTTAAATCGATCGTTTTGTTTCGAGCGTACGACGTTCTCTCATTACGAGCATCATCATCGTCAGGAGTCTTATCGTCGTCTGTTGTTCTCGTTGGTAACGCGGGCATCGTCGCTCTCGTTTTGGTCGTCCGAGGAGATGGCTTTGAAAACTCTTTTCCGCCGGAAAGAAAGCGTCGCAGACGACGCGAGTGAAGAAGTGGAGAAAAAGCATCGCCCCGGCGTCACAAATTGGATTCTCGAAAATGTCCTCGTCGTTGTTCAAAGCGTCGTCCTCTTCTTTTCTCAGCTTCTCTTCTTCTTTAGCGCGAAGAAAAAGAGAAAAACCTTTCGCGAGGAGCGCGACTCGGAAAGTGCGAGGCGGGAAAGCGTCTCAATCGTCGTCTCGATCGTCCGCGGATTCCGAGTCCGATTTGAGCGCATTGGTTCCGGATGTGAAAATCGCTCGAGACGTGACGTCGACGACGCTGAACGTCGTTCGACGGTTTCAAGTCGACGTCGCGAAACCACCCGATGATAACAATAACGATAAAAGTCCGGCGAACTATTGCAAGTTGCCCGCGAATCAATACAACGTCATCGACGAAGATAAAGTTGAAATGCTGGAAGACAATTCGTTCGTGGTGTCCACGGGAGTGCAGAAGTTCTTGTTTCTCACGATCGAAGCGAAAGGACGGGTGAAGATCGAAGAAACCTTAACGGGAGTGAAACAAACGTTGGAAAAAGCGGAGATGATTGATGTGAATGGGAAGAACGGTAAGATTGTGGACGCGATGAATAAGAGCATCGGGCGCGTGCGAGTGGTGAATAGCGTCGTGGCGACGACTTCGGACGAAGGACGGAAAGAACACATCGAGAGTCAGTTGGAGTTTAGCGGGACGTTTACGGAGGGAGTGTTCGCAAAGATAGGACCGAGGTTGAACGAAATTGCGAGTTTTGTTTTAGGCGCGACGCTTCCGTGGTTTTTAGAGACAATTGGGAAGGATTACGAGTTGTGGGCGGTCGACGGAGAGCGACAGAAAGCGAAAATGGATATCGGCGGGATGTCGCAGACGATTTTGAAAGGCGCGAAAGGGAAACTGCCGAGCAACGTGCGGGAAATTGAAGTAGTTTAGTAGATTGTTCTTTTTATTACGATTCGTCGTGCTGGACGAAATTAGCCGCCAGTCGTTCCTGTAACGTCGCCGCGTCGTCGTCTTTCGTCTTCTTCCCGTCTTTCCCTTCTTCTTCTTCTTCTTCGGCGGCATCGGTGGTGATGATATCCCCTTTTTCGCCACGTTTGGCGTTGAGTAAATCGTCAGAACCGCCCGAGGCTAAAACACCACCTCCACCAACTTCGTCGATGTCGATTTCTTTATCATCTTTTACCTTCGTAGGAAAGTGTAGTTCGGACTTTTTATCCGCTTCGCCTTCGTCTTCTTTGTCGCCGCCGAGAAGTTTCAGATTTTCTAATCGCGCCTTTTCGCGTCTCGCTTTGACTCTATGTAACACCGTTTCCTCATCGTCTTCGTCTTCGTTGCTATTACTGTCCTCATCTTCCTTACTATTTCGGTATAAAAAGGCATCCTCATCTTCCTCGTCCTCGTCTTCACCGTTTCCTAATCCCATGCGAAAATGTTTCCTTTTCAATCCGGATTCTAAATCGTTCAATAAATCCAACGGGTCTTTACCGTCGAATCCGAACCCAGCTTTGGTAAAGTTGCCACGCATTAACCCAATCGCCTCTGTGACGTTCCCGTGTCGCCACTTCAGCTCCTTGAGTTGCGATTTGCGCACGCGGTCTTGCTTTTCCAACCATCGCACGCGATTAGTCAACGTGTCCATGGTCATCAAAAGTTCTTTGATGACTTTTTTATTCACGCGGTTCTGCGTCTCCATGACGCGAATGGCGCGTTTCCAGTAGTCCGCTCTCAGTTGTTCGCTATCGATGTAGTTCGCGCCCGTTACTCTTGGCTCTTCTTCGTCGATGGAACATTTCCCAGGCACCGCGCAGTGCACGATTTTCTCGTTGTGTTTGACGTTGATTGAAGTACGTACCCATCGACCTCCGTTTAACTGAGCGTCGTGCCTTCCCATTTTATCTCTCGCGCGCCATCCCGAACACTCGTCGAACGGCCAATAGCCGAGTAAACCGTATTCCAATCCCGTCAAAGTTTTCCCCATGTTTTGCTCGATTTCTGTTTGCGTTCGATCGACGTTCCAGACTCGCAACTCGTCGATTTCCCCGTTGAAACCGCTCGCCGGTTTGTCTTGATCGTGGATAGCGCCGATCAAAACGCTCGTCGCCGGGTCGTGCGCCTGAGCGCCTTCTCTTTGTGACCCACGCAGCGTACCGTTGATGTAAATTTTCGATCGTCCAGCTCCGTACGTCACCGCGACGTGCGTGTAATACCCGGCGGGGATAGTAACAGTCGACCTCAATCCCCACGGCGCGACTTCTCGGTGAAAAAACACGTGTCCATCCGGTTCCAACTGGAAAAAATATTGTCCTCTTCTCGCCCGATTGTACTTGGAAAACACAACCCCGCCAAATCTGTACGCTTTCAGCGCCTCCGCGTCCGTGTTTTTCGGCCTCGCATGCGGCCTTACCCATGCCTCAATCGCAAACGGCTTCGCGCCGTTGAAATGAAAATCCGAACTCGCTTCCAACTCCACGTGGTTCGTATGTTGTCCATCTAAATACATCGCGCAACCAATCGGGTTCGCTTTTCGCCTATCCATCGGATCTCGCCTCCAAAAGTTATCCAACGACGCGTCCACGGCAAACTGCAAACTCTCTTGCATGCCCTGCACGCCAAACTTTCTCAAAAAGACGTTGTACTCCTTTCTCGAAACGAATCCATCGTTGTTGGCATCAAAGTGCCCGCTAATCGCCGGCGCTAACGACGCGGTTAAATTCTGAACATCCTTCGCGTGTTCCATCAATAAAATGACCGCAAAATCGTTCCAATCCACCGACTGTTTCAACTTGAAATGCTTCTCCCAAAAATCCAACGCCGTTTCTTCGCCGCTCGCGCCTCTGTTCTTATACTTATCCGTCTTCGTATCGTGCACGCGCAATCCTTTATACGGACCCGATTTACTCACGGTATCATCATCACCCATCATCATCGTCGGCGTTAATTTACCCATCTTCTTCAAAGTCTCATCATCCACGTCCGCCGCGGAGTAATCAATCGTCGAGTCGTCGAAGTCGTCGTCGTCTCCTGACGTGCCGCTCGTCAGCCATTTCGCGGCGAAAAACATTTGTACCACGGTCACGACCACGCCTAAAAAACACAGAATCTGTCGACTGGTAAACCCGGTTTTCTTCAGCGCTCTTTTTGCCTCCCGTCGGAGCCGGTGCGAGGCGTCGTGATGCGAAGATCCGTTCAACGCGTGGTGATGTCCGTTCAACATATTCGTTAACTCTCTCTCTCTTTTCTTTTCGGTTTACTACGACTCGATTTTATATATCAACACACGTAATTTGGCTCGACGACGACAATGCACACACACGCACCCAAAACTTCTTTCAAACGTTCGCACAAAAGAAAGGGAGAGAAAAGAAACGAGAGTCAGTCGCGGGGAGAGCGGCAGAGGCGGACTAAATCAGTCGCTGTTCTCGCGTTCTTTCTTCCCACCGTGTTGCGTGTGTTCGTGCTGCGAGTAACTAATTCGTTGAAATCTTCTTTGTGGCTGTTTTTGTTCGTTTTTTTGAAGCGAAAAATCTCTCCTTTTTTCCTCTGCTTTGCCTCTCAAAAAAAGAATCATCCGCACAAGTTTACGCTCTACATTTTCTTATTCACACACGAAAACGATATTATACGAACAAAAATGGCACTCACTTTAACCGCGAGTACTGTCGTCGCGTCGGTTAAGCCGACGGTTTCGTCCAACAGACGGTGCGTTGATGTAGTTTGCGCTCGAATTTCGAGACGATGAGATTTGCGCTCTTTTTTTTTGGACGAGAGTGGGAAGATGTGGGCAATACGCGCGCGTTTTTTAATGGTATTCCTTTATGTGCGGCTTTGGAAACCAACGGATGGTCGGGGTCTTCTCTCTCTCTCTCTATCTGCGCGGCTTCAAATGAGAACGACGCGTTTGTGGTCCACATATGCCCAGAGCTCGTTCGCGTGCACCGCTTCCGTCGTCCGCGCGCGTTCGTAAACTTTGTCATTTTTTGGATAATCCACAAAACGATCCGATGATATCTCTCTCTTTTTATCGTAAACTCACTCTCTTTCTTCCTTCCTTCACACCTGCAAAACAACAGATCCTCCAAGGTCGCGTCGTTCTCCAAGACCGTCGTTTCTGCCCCGATTGTCTGGTACGTTTCCAACGCGTGTTCTTTATTTTATTTTACCCGTTCGTTCGTTCGTTCGTCGTCGTTCGGATCAAAGTCTTTCAAACAAAGTTCCGGAAAGAAGAAGAGGATAAAAATTATACTCTCTGCTCTTTCTCCTTTTTTCTTCGAAAGACTGTCCAAATCGAACGCGTTTTCGCAACACGAGAACAATCAGAATCAGTCGCTGACCAACTCTTTCTTTGCATTTGTCTTCTCTCGCTTGCGCCGCTTTTCACTCAAACAGCAAAAGAAACGTCGTCCAACAAAAATCCCGCAAATCCGTCGCCACCGCCGCGTTGTCGCCGATGGAAATCTCCCAAATCGCCGACGCCGCCGCGGAAATCGGGGACGTCGCCACCACTTTGTTCGGTTGCACCCTCATCGGTTTGGCGCTCGGTTTCGTGTTATTGAGAGTTGAATCCACCGTCGAAGGCACGGATTAAGAGAAAAAGAGAGTATTTTGTATATTTATAGCGAAGTCAGAGAGAAGAGGAAGCGAACGAGGACGAAAATTAGAGAAAGAGAGAGGAGGGGAAAGAGACAGAAATGGAGAAAGAGGGGGAGAGAGAGAGAGAGAGAGTAGAAAGTTCAATGTAAAAAGCAATGCTCATTTTAGCTCTTATTTTTACGCGCGTATCGTATTCTTCTGCCTGCGCGTATAACTTCCTTCTTCTTTGCATTCTTTCGAAAGGGAAAAAGTCAAATACGAAAAACGCGTCAGATTTTTCTCTCGAACTACGCTCTTTTGCGTGTTTGACAGAGAGAAAGAGCGCGAAGAGGAACGAGGAGGAGACGTTTGAGTTCACACGCACACATCACGCATGCCTGTGCCTCCAAGGCAGCCCTCGCGAGGGAACATGGAGGCTTTGTTTAATAACGCTTTATCGTCGACTTTAGCATCGCGGAGAGGCAGAGGAGGAGGAGGAGACCAACACCCGGAAACGACGACGACGACGAGTGGTACTGTCATACAGCTCGAACCGAACACGAATCGAGAAATAACGTTTCGGGTGTGGTGTCACGGGTCGTGCGCGCGATTCACGTGCGCGTCCACGTTGGACGAGGAGCATTTACCCCCAACCTGTCCGGCGTGCGGCGAGAGCGAATTTTTAGAGCTCGTGCCGTTTCGAGAGACGGTGGAAGAACACGGGTTGTTTTCGGAAGGCGCGGTGTGGACGGAATACGATCGTCCGGCACGCCGCTTACCTTCGCCGCCACCCACGAGGCAACCACCACTTGCATTCGATCGGATGCGAATGATAGAGGATATGATTGAGCGATCGATGAACGGGGATGGGAACGTGAACTTTTTCGATTTGGACGACAGACGTTTCGAACAACCGCTGAGCGAGAAGGCGAGGGAGGAAACGCTGCGAAGGTTTACGATGATAGAAGAAAACAAAGGAGAGATGGACGGGAAAACGAAAACGAAGAAGAGGAAAATAAGAAAAGGCGGCGGTGAAAACGAGAAGGATGAAACGCAGTGCGCGGTGTGTTTGGACGAGATGAAGAAAGGCGAGGAGATGTGCGAGTTGAAGAAGTGCGGGCACGTGTTTCATTACGAGTGCGTGGACGAGTGGTTTAAATCGAAGAACAGTTGTCCCGTGTGTCGCGACGTTTTGGAGAAAACATCAACGACACCAAGAAAGAGTCCAGGGTCGAGGAGTGGCGGCGGTGGCAGAGGTTTCCGAAACGCCAGCCAACAGAGGAGGAGGTGAAAGTCAACTAGCAAAAAATGTAGAATACGGAGAACGCGGCATGAAGAATGCAGCACGAACGCGAGAGAGAGTAGAGCAAAGAGAGTGAGAGAGAGAATATATAAAACAAAAGCAAATTTGTAGTGAAAATAAATGAATATCTTTCGGTGAGAGAATCGAAACGAAACAAGAGTGAACTTTGCTTCTTTAAGTATGATATATCGTCTAAAGGTTTATATTGCTATTACAAAGGTCTTACTATTGTCTCTGGTTCGTCCGCGCAATCATCAAATTACTTGTTCGCTTGCAACTTCAACACCTTCTTCACAATCTTTTGCTCCTCAACCAAGAACGCGCGAACGATTCTTTCTCTCACCGCACCGCCCGACAAAACCCCGCCGTAAGCTCTGTTCACCGTCTTCTTGTTCTTCGCTAAGTGTTTTCTCGAGTACTTTTGGGTTCTCAAGTGAGGGACGCCGTGGATTTTCCCGTGGTCGCCAGACGGCGTTTGCGGACCTTTCGTCTTCTTCTTCACGTACTGGATGCCTAACTTGCCGCCCGGAAGTCTGAGCTTGCGGATCTTGTTCGATCTGGTCGCGTAGCAGTGTCTGTTTGTTCGATTAAGGAGAGAAAAGAATCGGTAAGCACATATAAGAATCCAAAAAACAAGAGCGAGAGCGAGAGAGGACCCCATCGGCCAAAAGAGAGGAAGACACAGAAAAAGGAAATCGAAACCGACTCCAACGCTTCGCCCTCCATCGATCATCCCGCTTCTCGAATCGTCGTCGTCGCGCGCAAAGAATGCACCCGAGCACAAATCAAGCGCGCGTGAGCCCATTCCACCTTCGCGTTTCCTCCTCTGCCGCCGCGCGTAAAATTTCGCGCAAAGTCCTTCTTCTCTCTCAAAAAAGGAGAGAGAGAGAAAAACGCGCTTAAAATTTCCTCATCCGCACGTATACACACATCACCCTCACGCGCGCGAACGAAAAACGTTCCGAAACGCGCTCGCGTCCTCTCCAACGTTTTCCTCTCCTCGCGAATATATGAGCAAAAAGAAAAACCGACGAGAGCATCTAAAACCGTACCGTCTTTTATACGTGATTCTGGCCGTCATGTGTGTAATGATTTGATTTCGCGGGTCTTTCGAAGAGTGAGGGTCTTTCTTCTCTGCGCTTTCGAGAGACAAACCCCCGAACGCTCTCGTTTTCACAGAAAAAGAGCAGCTCAAAAAAAAAACAAAAAATTTCTCTCTTTCATTTTTTCCTCCATTTTTTTCCAAACGCTCTCCCCTCCAAAAAATTAGTGCATATTTCAATCGAGATGAAGAAGGAGGAGACGAAGAACAAACGAGAAAGAACAACAACAACAACAACAACAACAACGAGGACGTCGGAAGTCGCGAGGGAGTTTTACCGCTCTACGAACTCGCGAATCTTTTCGTCGCGCGGGTGCGCAACGTCCACGTCGTCCGATGTGTGCGATGAGATTTTTGGATATCATCGTCGTCCAAATGCGGCTTGGATGAAGGTGAAGACGATGAAAAGAAACGAAGAAGAAGAAGAAGACAAATGTTCTGAGTGTGTGTTTACCGCGCATTCCGCGAAAGAGAGGGAGACGACGACGATACACGAACCGAAAGTGCACACGTGGACATCGATCGCGAAATCGCTGTTTGCCGGAGGGATCGCCGGTGGGGTCTCGAGGACCGCGGTGGCACCTTTGGAACGATTGAAGATTTTACAGCAAGTCCACGGTCGGACGGCGACGGAGTACGGAACGGTGTACAGAGGATTGAACACGATTTTACAAAAAGATGGTCTGAGAGGGTTTTTTATCGGGAACGGGGCGAACTGCATACGGATTGTTCCGAACTCCGCGGTGAAGTTCTTCTGTTACGAACGCATAACGGATGCGATATTTCAGTTTCGGAGGACTTTAGACCCGGAGTGCGAGATGAACGTGTTTAATCGGTTAGCCGGCGGTGCTGGGGCGGGGATTATTGCGATGACGTCGGTGTATCCGTTGGATATGGTAAGGGGGAGGTTGACGGTGCAAGCTGGGACGGTACATCAATACAACGGGATGGTGGACGCGACGAGAAAGATCATCCAGCACGAAGGCGTCGGGAGCTTGTATAAAGGTTTATTGCCGAGCGTGATTGGGGTGATTCCGTACGTTGGTTTGAATTTCGCCGTGTACGAGACGCTGAAGGATATGTTGGCGGCGAAGTTAGAGTTGAAATCGAGCAAGGAGTTGTCTGTGGCGCAATCGTTAACGTGCGGCGGTTTCGCCGGCGCGGTTGGTCAGACGGTGGCGTATCCTTTCGACGTGGTCAGACGACGTTTACAAGTCGCCGGGTGGCAAGGAAGCGCGAGTAAGACGATGGAGAAAGCGAAGTATAGCGGAATGATGGATTGTTTTGGTAAAATTGCGAGATATGAAGGTGTTGGGGCGTTTTTTCACGGCTTGAGCGCGAACTACATTAAAGTCATGCCGAGTATCGCCATCGCGTTTGTGACTTACGAAGAGGTGAAGAGAGTGTTGCAGGTGGATTTACACATTTCGAGCGGCGGATAAAATAAGTACCGATATAGAAACGAATATTATTTTATGTATGTATTTAGAGAGAAAATGTATGTAGAGGCGAATAATATTATTACCATTATTGTTTTACTTTCAGCCCTCGCCTTCCTCGTCTACTTCTTGGACAAACGTCAAGTAACGCTCCTTGGTTATAGGTCTGGACCATAGTTTCACTTTTCCGGAATCGCAAGACGTTAAAATTCCGTGCTCATTCGTTTGTACCGTTGCGATTGGTCGATCGTGAAATTTATGCGCCATGACGGGTAACAGTCTCGTCGTTTCGTTACGTTTCATCGATTCGACGATTACGTCCGCCTCGACGGAGAGGTCGTCTCTTTTCTTCTTCTTCTTCTTCTTCGTCGTCGTCGTCGGAAAACTGTCGTCGTCCTCACCGACAAAATTAAGTTCGCGTGAGATGTTACCTCCCCCGATCGCGACACTCCTCGAACGTTGACGTCTGTGATGCGGATGTCGCTCGCTATAATCTCCATCGTCGTGCATCATGGTGTCGCCGTCTGAACCAGAGTCTTCTTTTTCTTCTTCTTCATCTTCTTCTTCTTCGTTGTATCCTTCGTCGTCTTCGTCGATAAATGCTTCCGTGAGAAAATCCCAGACGCACATTTGACAATCCGCTCCGACAGAAACAACGCGCAACGTTCCCGGCTCGACGTCGTTGCCTAAATTTGTATCTGAATCCGAATCGTCGTCTTCTGCGTGATTATTATCTGCGTTGTGTTGCATGGCCAAGGAGGAGGAGGACGACGCAGCGTTCATACTATTCTTATCGTTCGTAGCCATGTGCACATCGAAGCATATGTCGGAGACCCAGCTTTGATGACCAGCGCCACCGTAAGTAACCACACACTTGTGTTTACAATCAAACATTTCGACGATAGCGGCTTCGCCACCGGCCGCGATGAACCTACCGCAAGGGCTAAACGCTGCGGCGAATATCGCGCCGAAATAACTCCTGAACCCGGTATCGATAAATCTCGCGACAGTAAAAATATTTTTATTGCTGTCGGTGTTGCTGCTATTGCTACTGTTGCTGCTATTATTATTGGTTTCTCTCCAGGCTCTCGCGATATCGATGACGCGTACGACGCCATCTCTGCTACAAACGCACAATTTCTTTCCAGACTCAGAAAACGCGCACGATTCCAACGGCGCGGCGCCAAAGTGCCATCGAGAACGCGGATTCGTCGTCGTTGAAGACGTCGCGACATCCAACCTTGAATCTTCGGGGTACAATATCGGCGCAAATTGTGTCACTTCTGCTATTGAGTGCCCTGAATTTGCCGTCGTGCTCGGTTGCGAGGACTCGAATCCCATCAAACTTCTATCGTAGAGATACATGTCGCCGCTCGCGTGTAAAGAAACAACAATCTTCCCGTCCGGAGAAACTTTCATGCACGTCGTTCTGTGCACACTTCCCGACGACGATATTTTATCTTTCGTTTGCGTCTGATAGCGCATTTTGTGTAAAAGTCGCTTCGTAGTGTTTGCTCTTTTATCCGAGAACGACTTTCGAAGTTTCACCGCTAACATCGCGCCCGAGCTCAAACCGATGAACATATCCGGGACGTATTCATCTTTCGCATTTACTATCGTTGATGCAGTTTTACTGCTGTTATTGTTGTTGTTATTCTTATTATTATCATTAGTATTATTCGTTGGTTTGTTATTTCCACCTTGTTGCACGTCGGCAAACTTCCAATCATTCACGCGCTCCCCGGTCCAAGTCATGCACGTAATCGTTTCTCTCCCGTCCTCGTCCACTCCGTTGACGCCTTTCGTGCTGTTCGAATGTTGCGACCCGCCGCCGCCGCCGGTTGGACTATAAAAATAACTCGAGCTACTCCTACTGCTCCGTTGTTCGTTCGGCGCGCGATCGATTTTCAAAATCTTCACGCACCCGTCTTTACTCGGCGCGTTATAATCAAACATAGCCACGCTCTCGCCCTTCGCCACGAACAAAAGTTTCATCGTCATCCGGTGCTGCGCGTCGTAAAAATGTGTACACAAAATCGACGCGTTCGGATCGCCATTTTTACTATTATGCACCCGTGTCGTAAAATCCTCCAACCCTTTCGTCCTAAGTTGTGTGTGTTGTTCTTTTCTCGCAGAGTTTGAAGTCATCTCCGGAACGACTAAATATTGTTTCCCAAGCGCGTATCTCCCATCTGGACACTTAAAATGGGTTCTCGGAAACCCCGAGTTTTTCAACGCTTTCGATGGTTTCCTCGTCGGCGCGTCCAAGACTAACGCCGCGCACCCGACTGAATTAGTAGTGTTCTTGTCGTTCGTATTATTACTGCTTTTCGGTGGGGAGGAAGACGCCGAGTTTTGTGAAGACTGCGACTCTCTTTCCTTCCGCAACCGGAACATGATGATGTAAAAGAAAGAGTTCGTTATGTACCGCAGATAAAATTTCAAATCCAATTCTTCTTTTTTGCTCCTCTCTCTCCTTCCTTCTCTGAAAGAAACGACGACCTCAAAGTTCCTCGCTTTCGTGAAACCACCACCGAATAGTAATACACCACTACACTGCTCCTAATTATGCGCGAACGATGACGAGAAAATGCAAAAGACAGACTCTCTCGCTACAGAGAGAAGAGAATAAAATTTTGTTCTCTCTCGTGCCTTTTTTTTGACAAGTCTCTCGAGCTTTTTTTTGTACGAGAGTCAATTCCAAGAAACGAAACTCTTCTTCTTCTCGCATGTGCAACATGTGCTCTCTGATATTTGGAATCATGTCTCTTCTGGTTGTTCCTCGTTGTGTCTTAAATATTTGAGACGAGAGTGCTTTCATCACACGTTTTAAACGATGCATTGGACGACGAGGAAGTTTAAGACGATGTGAGCATCGAACTTTTTCTTCTTCGCGATTTTCGCGTCTTCTCGT
>Ga0255775_1003985_pt1 | contig 11859 bp, 9 predicted proteins | sample 011ome_26_FD_179973 | JGI IMG/M metagenome (GOLD analysis project Ga0255775, IMG submission 179973) | Coastal salt marsh microbial communities from the Groves Creek Marsh, Skidaway Island, Georgia - 011511BT metaG (version 2) | ecosystem: Environmental > Aquatic > Marine > Intertidal zone > Salt...
AAAAAGGAATGTTACCAAATGAACAAGGTTTTGATTATTCTTTTGGACATTACGTCGGTTGTATAGATAATTATTCTCATTTTTTTTACTGGAACGGGCCAAACAGACACGATTTATACAGAAACGGTAAGGAAGTTTTTTATGATGGAGATTTTTTTCCAGATCTAATGGTTACTGAAACCATTAAATTTATTGAAACAAATAAAGATAATTCGTTCTTTGTGTATTTTGCTACTAATATGCCTCACTACCCTTATCAAGGTGATGAAAAGTGGTTAAAACATTATCAAGATAAGAACCTTAGCTATCAAAGAATTTTGTACAATGCTTTTTTATCAACACTTGACGATAAAATTGGTATTTTAATTGACACATTAGAAGAATTTAACCTTCTAGAAAACACTATTATTGTCTTTCAATCGGACAATGGGCACTCAACAGAAGAAAGGGCACATTTTGGAGGAGGGGATTCAGGAGTTTTTCGTGGTGCAAAACAATGTTTATTTGAAGGTGGAATTAGAGTACCGGCCGCTATCAGCTGGAAAAACAAAATCCCAAAAGGTGAAATAAGAGACCAATTTGCAGTAAACACAGATTGGATGCCAACCCTTGCAGAATTATGTGACATTAAATTGGATACCACCAATATTGATGGTAAAAGTTTAGTCCCAATAATTAATGATTCTAAACACAACACACTACACACTGATGGGTATTGCTGGAAATTAAACGAAATGTGGGTAGCAAGAAAAGGAAATTGGAAACTTATTGGTAATCCCTATGACTCTAGCAACAAACAAATTATTTTTAATTCCAATAGATGGTTAGTTAACCTTGAAAATGATCCAGCGGAACAAATTAATTTAGCTGATAAATATCCAAATATTGTGTTTGAATTGGAAAATCAATACCAAAAATGGTTAATGAATCAATAATTTTTTAATTAAATTTACCTATTTCATCTACAAATTTACAGTATAGTTTTAGTCCGCTAGTTATAAATTACAAATTATGGTTTTAAAAATAACATTTATGGCATACATAAAAATTTCCCTGATTTCAAATCATAGTAAGATATATTTTTTAGTTATTCTTTTTTCTGTTCTAAGCTGCCAACAAAAACCCAAACAACCACAAACCGCTGGTCATAGCTGCACGCCTACCCAAAGCCGTTTTTCTTCTCAAGTTAGCACAACCTCACAAGCGAAATCAAACGCCAACAAAGAGGGTATGGTTCTTATTCCAGGCGGTACTTTTTCTATGGGCGGAGATGACGACCAGGCATGGCGGGATGAGTATCCAAAGCATGAGGTCGTTATTGATTCCTTTTGGATGGATTTGCATGAGGTGACCAATGCCCAGTTTGCTGCTTTTGTGGAAGCTACAGGTTATGTGACTACTGCTGAAAAAGATATAGATTGGGAAGAAATCAAAAAAGAATTACCTCCGGGAACCCCAAAACCCGAAGAGAGTCAATTGGCACCAGCATCACTGATTTTTGTGGCTACAGAAAAGCCTGTATCACTTCGAGATGTAAGCCAGTGGTGGCAATGGCGACAAGGGGCGAATTGGAGACAACCTGAAGGTCCTGGTAGTACTATCGTTGGAAAAGAAAATCACCCTGTAGTGCATGTCAGTTGGTTTGATGCTGTGGCCTATTGCAATTGGGCTGGCAAACGACTCCCAACTGAAGCTGAATGGGAATATGCCAGTAGAGGTGGGCTTAAAAACACAGTCTATTCTTGGGGTAATGAAAGCCTTGATAAAGGAAATCCAAAGGCCAATACATGGGAAGGTAGCTTTCCCTATCTAAATCAAAAACGTGATGGTTTTTACTTCACTGCCCCTGTTCAAAATTATCCGCCAAATGGATATGGCTTATACGATATGGCTGGAAACGTATGGGAGTGGTGTGCCGACCTTTATCACGAAGATTATTACAAAACTTTAGCTGGAAAAACATCCCAAAACCCAAAAGGACCAGAAAAAAGCTATGATTCTAACGAACCTTATGCCCTAAAAAGAGTAAGCAGAGGTGGTAGTTTTTTGTGTAATGACAGCTATTGTAGTGGTTACAGAAACAGCATGCGCATGAAAACAACACCAGACACAGGCAGTATTCATACGGGCTTTAGAACTGTGGTGTCTGCGCTTTAATTCTTTTAATATATTCATCTATTTAGACAGAATGATTATTTATATAGGTTTTGTCATGTTTTTTGATATACTCAAAAACATATAACAATCGATTTTAATACAGTTTCAGCGGTTCTAATACGGTTTGCCTTTGTTTAATCTTTTCTGGCATTGTTGTTTTGGCCAAGTTCGTTTTTTGCTGGGGCAAATGATTTGAATTTATCAAGTGTGCTCATAAAGCGTATAGTTAATGGCTGTTTACAACGATGAGGCAATACGCCTCAAGTGATTTTAAAATTTCATCTATATTTTCATCTTTCTTGCAGATTAAAGAAAGCTTTTTTCTGACCGCTTCTCTTTTCTGCTGGGTTATAGTATCATCCTCTAATGCATAACAATCCTTTTGGTCCATATCGAGTTAGAATTAACTCGGGCTGACATGGCAGGGACCGGTGTGGTGATACAAAATGCTTCATACTATTTGGTTAAAATGGTTAGTTTGTAATTGTCTTGCGCTCTTGGCTCAATAAGCAGCCTTGCTGTTTTGGGGAGTTTGTTGTTTAAAAAGAATTCCGCCAGCTGCTTGGCTTTTTTATGGTCCTCACGAATAATAAGCGGTTTTATGTTATCATTGTCTATAAAAAGCTCAATGTACTTTGGAGATTTAAACATAATAATCTCTCGAATTTGGTTTTCTATTTGGCTGAGGTATGCAATATCTTTTTTTACCCTTTGAAACTCAACAGACACTATCTGCTCAATAAAGGGCATAAAAGCGTTTCAAAAGCTGTAAATTAATAAGCTTAGAATTGGGGTGTGAATTAGCTACACAAGACTTGTTTTTACGCCATGCAACAGATGGTATACTATCCAGAGTTAATAGTGTAAACACGCTTAAAATGGGTGATTCTGTAGATGATATTATATGTTCCGTCAGCTTTTTCCCTCCTCATGTCCAACGTTATATTTACGTGAGCCATAAGCAAAGAATTTAGTGTTAGAAAATGTGCAAACTATGTGCAAACTTTTGGTGAGAATTGACCATTTAAGACCAAAGAAGAACTGTCTTAAAACAAAATAACCCTCTAAATATCAGAGGGTTATTTTATGTAAAATTACGTTATTTCTAGTTTTTACTACCAGACCAACTTCCACTCATCATAGCACTAGTGTTTACCCACGTACCACTACCTGAATTTCCATTAAGCTGACCAGTAAACTCTCCCCCAGCCGAACTGGTTCCAAAGGTGGCTTGAAACTGCCCAGAAGAACTTACAGAACCCTCTAAAGAATAGGTGTCCGAAAAAATGGTTGAATTAGCAGTACCACTTACATCACCATTAGAGTTTATGCCAGCTGTCCATGTACCATTATCGTCTCCAGAAAATGTTCCAGACCATTCCCCCTGAAACTCTGAATTTGTAGTGTTATCGTTATCATCATCACCCCCACTACAAGCAAAAAGGGTAAATATAAAAGTTAATAAAAGTAATTTTTTCATAATGGTTAATTTTTTTATTAAAACCAATATATGAAAATTTGAGCAAACTATGTGCAAACTTTTGGTCAGAATTGACTACTAAAGAGAAAAAACATAATCCTCCTAAAACAAAATAACCCTCTGAATATCAGAAGGTTATTTGTGATCGCGACAGGATTCGAACCTGTGACCGTCTGCTTAGAAGGCAGATGCTCTATCCAGCTGAGCTACGCGACCATTCATGGACATGATGTCCTGAAGTCGGGGTGGCAGGATTCGAACCTGCGACCTCCGCGTCCCAAACGCGGCGCGATAACCGGGCTACGCTACACCCCGTTTGGTTATCAGTGAAATATAATCATCAACCACAACACTATGTCGGGGTGGCAGGATTCGAACCTGCGACCTCCGCGTCCCAAACGCGGCGCGATAACCGGGCTACGCTACACCCCGTATTGAGTTGATTTGATCTTGCGGAGAGACCGGGATTCGAACCCGGGCAACACTTACGCGTTGACAGATTAGCAATCTGCTCCATTACCACTCTGGCACCTCTCCTCTATTTTTTTATGAACTTATGCAATAAAATTGCGGATGCAAATGTAACTTTTCATTGTCAAGAACGCAAACTATTTTTTTAATTTTTTAAATCCCAATACTTACTATTCTGGGTATTCTATACGAAGATGATACATGTTGGCCAACTTGTGCTTTAAAACTTTCTTTATGGATTCTATTTCTTTGAAAGTAATATTGGCATTCAAAAACTGTGCATCTTCAATTTGATGGGCTACAATTGTATCTACAAATGCATTGATTTTTGTTGACGTTGGGTCTTTCAAACTTTTTGATGCAGCTTCAACACTATCACACATCATCAAAATAGCGGTTTCTTTACTGAATGGTTTTGGGCCATTATACATAAAATCTGAAGGATCAAAATCGGATGTAATTTCCATTTGTTTGTTGTAGAAATAGCGCACATAACTAGTTCCATGATGGGTGCGAATAAAATCAACAACACGGTCTGGTAATTTGTTTTTCTTTGCAATCTCTACCCCGCTAATCACATGATTTACAATAATTTGTGCACTTTCCTTTGGCGACAACTCATCGTGAGGATTGGTTCCTGTAGATTGATTTTCTGTAAAATATGTTGGATTGGACATTTTTCCAATGTCATGATACAACGCACCAACACGAACTAACATGGCATTAGCGCCTATTTCATTAGCCGAGGCTTCTGCAAGATTGGCCACGTTTAAAGAATGATGAAAAGTCCCTGGAGCTTTGTCAGAAAGTTCTTTGAGGAGTTTCGAATTTGTATCAGAAAGCTCCAATAAGGACACATCCGAAACCAATCCGAATAGTTTTTCGTAGGCGTAAATTAATGGTTGCACAAATAATGTGGCTAAACCACACAACACAAATAACAAAAAGTTTTCCCACTTTAAACCATCTATACTTCCTTCATGAATGACAAAAAATGAAAAATATGAAATGATATAAATTAAGGTAATTTGACCTACAGATATAAACAAATTAGCACGTTTATAAAGTTCTGATACTGTTAGAATTGTTACTATTCCTGCAATAATTTGAAGAAACATGTATTCGTAGTTATTGGCAACGACAAACCCCAAAAGGAGCACCGTAACCACATGAGCGAAAAGCCCCAAACGAGCATCAAAAAAGGCTTTAAGAACCAACGGTAAAATACATAATGGAACGGCGTATATGTATGCAGAATTGTAATTTACAACTAGAGTTGTAAGCAATACCATCAAGGCAATATTGAAAAAGATAAATGTAACTTTCGTGTTATTGGTAAATATATCTACTCTATATTTCCTCAAAAAAAGCAAAAGCATCAAAAGCGCTAGAGCGACCAAAACAGTGTATGCCGCTAAAATCCAAACGTAGTTGGCTTCGGTCCAAACCTGAGATTCATATTCGGATTCCAAAGACTTCAAAATAGACAATTTATCCCCTTGAACAACTTCTCCTTTTGAAATGATTAAGGTACCTTTATCGACTCGACCGCGCACTGGAACAATACGCCCAATACGTTCTTTTAAAGCACTTTCAGAAAGCGATACATTATATGAAGCATTGGGCTCAACAACATCAAAAAATAGAGATAAATAGGCAGGCAAAAACTCCACATATTCGGAGGCTTCAATTTTGGAAGTGATAAAAGGTTTTAAATCTGTTTGAACAAAAAATTTATTGTAAGCAACCGTTTTACTTTGCGTGTTATCAATTAATATTGAAATAATTTTTTCATTACCAAAATTATAACTCTCCGCTAGTACTCCTGTAGCATACAGTTCTGAAAGGATATTTCTACCAAATTGAAATAGATTATCGTTTAGTTGTTGAGCTGTAACCTCAAAAAAACTACGTTCAAAAACGGTTTTATAACTGTTTAAAATTTGTGTCACCTTTGCGGTGTCAACTTCAAAAAATACTGGAGATTCTTTAGAAATTTGTTGGCGTTCTTCTTCTAATTCTACACCTGATTTTTGAATTGCAAAATCAAATGGCGCATATAAATTTTCGGATTGCCATGGTTTTCCTTTTTCAAAACTATATCGAAACGTTCCACTTTTTGGAAATAAATAAACAATCAAAAATGTGGTTGCTACAAATAAAAATACTTTGTAAAGCAAATTGTGATTTCTGTAAAATTTATTTAAAACAGGATCCATTTGAATAATTTGTTTTAATTATGGCTAAGCTAATCAAACTACATCAAAAGTAATAAAAAGAACGGCAATACAACTGCAAAAATCAACAATCATCTCTAAATATCTGCTAAATTTTATTTACATTAGCGAGAGTAAAAATTAAAACTATTTTTGATGAAAGAAGTTGTTATTGTTTCTGCAGTCCGCACCCCAATAGGTAGTTTTATGGGAAGTTTATCTTCAATAGATGCACCAAAACTTGGGGCTATCGCCATTAAAGGTGCATTAGAAAAAATTAATTTAAATCCTAGTTCAGTAGACGAAGTCCTAATGGGACAAGTTGTTCAGGCTGGTACTGGCCAAGCTCCTGCAAGGCAAGCGGCTATATTTGCTGGGATTCCCAATACAGTCCCCTGTACCACCGTCAATAAAGTATGTTCATCTGGAATGAAATCCATAATGCAAGCCGCACAAAGTATTGCGCTTGGCGATGCCGAAATTATTGTGGCTGGGGGTATGGAAAATATGAGTCAAATTCCACACTATTATCATGCACGAATAGCGAAGAAATTTGGCCCCGCACAAATGGAAGATGGCATGCAAAAAGATGGTCTGGTGGATGCTTATAATAAAGAAGCCATGGGCGTTTGTGCCGATGCGTGTGCCACAGAATATGATTTTTCTAGAGAAGATCAAGATGCGTTTGCCATTCAATCTTATAAGCGCTCTACCGAAGCTTGGAGTCGTGGAAAATTTGACAATGAGGTTGTCCCTGTAGAAGTTCCCCAACGCCGTGGCGAACCCATTGTAGTAGCAACCGATGAAGAATTTACAAATGTAAAATTAGAAAAAATTCCAGCCCTAAGACCTGCTTTTACAAAAGATGGTACTGTAACGGCAGCCAATGCCTCGACCATCAATGATGGTGCTGCAGCACTTGTTCTTATGAGTAAAGACAAAGCCAAAGAACTTGGACTACAACCACTGGCCACTATAAAAAGTTATGCAGACGCCGCCCGCGAGCCCGAATGGTTTACGGTAGCACCTGCCAAAGCCCTCCCCAAAGCATTAGACAAAGCCAACATCAAGATTGATGATGTGGATTATTTTGAATTTAACGAAGCCTTTTCTGTAGTCGGACTGGCCAATATGAAAATTTTGGGACTCAACGATGCTAAAGTTAATGTCAATGGTGGTGCGGTTTCGCTTGGACATCCTTTGGGGTGCTCCGGTGCAAGAATTGTGGTTACCCTACTCAATGTTTTGGAACAAAATAATGGAAAAATTGGAGCAGCGGCCATTTGTAATGGCGGCGGTGGTGCCTCGGCACTGATCCTCGAACGAAACTAATACTAAATGCAATACGGCCTGTGCAATCTTAGTATTGTCGCATTAAGAAACGAACCCTCAGACAAAAGCGAACTCACGTCGCAAGTCCTTTATGGCGAATTGTTTAAGGTCCTTGAACAGCGCAAAAAGTGGAGCCGAATTCGCCTCAGTTATGATGACTACGAAGGGTGGATTGACAACAAGCAATTTCGGTTGATTGAACAAGAAGAGTACACAAACTTCACTTCCAAAAAAGAACAACTGTGCAGCGATTTAGTGAACTTTATTACCGATAGTGAACAAAAGCTACAACCCATTGTGATGGGCAGTGTTTTAAATGCACAACCCCTTCTCAACCATACTTTTGATGGAGAAACATTAGTTGGGCAAAAACAAAAAAACAACCTAATAGAAACTGCACTACTCTACCTCAACACCCCCTACCTTTGGGGAGGAAAAACCCCTTTTGGTATTGATTGTTCGGGGTTTACACAAATGGTGTATCGCCTCAATGGATTTCAACTTTTGCGCGATGCTTCGCAACAAGCCACACAAGGCGATGCGCTTAGTTTTATTGAAGAAAGCTCACCAGGCGATTTGGCGTTTTTTGATAATAATGAAGGGGATATTATTCATGTAGGAATTATAATGGAAAACCATCATATCATTCATGCGCATGGCAAAGTACGTATAGACCGTATTGACCATTCTGGAATTTATAATGTCGATACCAACACCCATTCCCATAAACTTCGGGTGATTAAAAGCATTGTTTAAGTTTTTTTTTATAAATTTGGGTAATATCCTAAATCTTTAATATCATGTTTTATAAAACCTACAAATTTACCACGCTTCTTTTTTTGGCTTTTTTTACCACATTTTTAAGTGGTCAAAACTCTACATCTGATGAAATTTCAGAAAAAATCTATGAGTTTTCAAATTTTGACACCCCAGAACTAAGTCATGCCATTTCTGTGATTTTAGTATAATCGGACACCTATAGCGTAGCCATCAGCTGCGAAGACAAATACATGGATGATGTTGTGGTGACACAAAACAATTCGACATTAAAAATCCAACTTAAAGGAAGAAAATCGTACAAAAACATCAATCTTTCGGCGTCCCGCTTGTGACTAGTAAAGTAATTTTAAACTAAAAATAGAACGATACGTTCTTAAACAAAAAAGCCCATACAATGTATGGGCTTTTTTGGTAAAACAGAGTTTTAAATCCTATTGCTGTAAGCGATCGGCCATATCTTTATATTCTTTAGCTTTAACATCGTTGCCTGTAGCAGAAAAAATATTGGACAGGGTTTTAGCCGCCTGAAAATTTGTAGGATCAGATACTAATGCTTGTTCTAAATAAGGAATGGCATCCAAATACAATTGGTTACGTTCTTCACGAAGCTCATCATAGCGGCGGTCATCGGCAGCAGAAGTTCCCAAGTTATTCATTTCAGCAATAATGGATTCCTCTTGCCCTAGTATAAGTGCCGCAAGATTGATATAGGCATTGGTATACTTTGGATTAAGCTCAATGGCTTTGTCATAATATTTCTTAGCATTATCAAAGTCTTTGGCATCAGCAGCAATGACTCCCAAATTGTATTGCAACTCTGCATTTTTGGGGTCTTTTTCTGTAGCATATTCCAACAATTCTTTAAACTTATCAGTATTCCCCATTGCATAATGGACATTGGCTTCTGTAAGTATCAAATTTAAATCGTCTGGATTTTGAGCTCTTGCTTCACGCATGGCATCTAGCGCTTTGTCGGTTTCTCCACGTTCATTGTAAATTAGCGCCATATTTTTTATAATCTCTGGATATCTAGATTTTGAGTTTTTGTCCGTAGGGTTTATATGTGACTTTGACTTTACCGAAACATCACGCAATACTTCACTGTCAAAAGCTTCTTCTTTGTTGGTTTCTTTGTTGACCGCAAAATATTGTTTTTCTATCCCTGTAAATCCAAGTGCTCTTAACTTTTCGTACATCGCTAAAGACTTGTCATAGTCCTTTGCATTTACAGCCGATGAGGCCGCATAATACAAATAGATGGTGTCTTTAGATGACAATTTATAAGCATTTGAAAAGTAATCCGAGGCCGTTGCAAAATCACTTTTATCAATGGAAGCACTTCCTTGATTAATCAAGTGATTAATGAGGTTTTGAAAGTGTGTGTTTTTTTCTTCTGAACTTACAGACGATCCGATTTTTGCAAAAGCATCAATGGATTTATTAACATCTTCTAGCTCTGCAGCACCCCCTTTAAAAAGTAACTTACTTTTATAAAAATAAAACTGCCCTTTTTGCTTTTCATCCATTGAAGACATTAGCGCTTCTGCAGCAGCAAGAGCTGTAGCGGCTTGCTCAAAATTTACTTTTTCAAGGGCTTTACTCACTGCACGTAGTTCTTTCTTTTGTGCATTCATAGACCATGTAAGGGCTAGTAGGAGTCCAAAAATTAGGTATTTTTTCATGATTTAAGTATTTAATTATTATTCTGTTTGTGTGTCGTTTTCTGTATCTTCTGTGTTTTCTGTACTTTCAGTATTTGGTGTTTCTTCAGAAATCGGTTCTTCAGTAGTCACCTCTTCTGATTCCTCTACCTCCTCTTCTTTCATCACTTTTGCAACTGCAGCAATAGAATCTGAGCCTTTGAGATTGATAAGCTTTACACCTTGTGTTGCTCTACCCATTACTCTTAAATCCTCTACCGCCATACGAATAGCAATTCCAGATTTGTTGATGATCATCAAATCATCTTCATCAGTTACATTTTTGATGGAAACCAAACTTCCTGTTTTTTCAGTTATTGAAATGGTTTTTACACCCTTTCCACCACGATTTGTGATGCGATAATCTTCTAAACTTGAGCGTTTTCCATAGCCGTTTTCTGAAACCACCAAAATATTACTTTCCATATCATCTACAGATATCATGCCAATTACCTCATCGGCATTGTGTGCCAATGTAATTCCACGTACTCCAGAGGCTCCTCTTCCCATTGGGCGAGTCTTGGCTTCCTCGAAACGAATGGCCTTTCCTGACTTCAATGCCAACATCACTTGGCTTTCTCCAGTGGTGAGTTTGGCTTCAAGAAGTTCATCGCCTTCCTTAATCGTAATCGCATTAATGCCATTAGTTCTTGGACGAGAATATTGCTCTAAAGACGTTTTCTTTACCTGTCCACGTTTGGTTGCCATAATCACATAATGGGCATTGATGTATTCTTCATCTTTTAAGTTTTGAGTACAAATAAATGCTTTTACTTTATCGTCTTGCTCAATATTGATCAAGTTTTGAATGGCTCTTCCTTTTGATGTTTTACTGCCTTCTGGAATTTCATAAACTCGCATCCAGAAACATTTTCCTTTTTGTGTAAAGAATAACATATACTGGTGATTCGTACCTACAAAAAGATGTTCTAAGAAATCTTCATTTCTTGTGGTCGATGCTTTTTGACCAACTCCCCCTCTATTTTGAGTTCTATATTCAGTCAAAGATGTTCGTTTGATATATCCAGCATGAGAAATAGTAATCACCACTTGCTCGTTTGGAATCATATCTTCAATGGATAAATCTCCACCTGCATACTCTATCGTAGAACGACGATCATCGCCATACTTTTCTTTGACCACCGCAAGCTCATCTTTAATGATTTGCATACGACGATCTTTTTTGTCTAGAATATCCTTTAGATCTTCAATAGTTTTCATGAGCTCTTCAAACTCTGAGCGTAATTTATCTTGCTCTAAGCCCGTAAGCTGACGCAAACGCATTTCAACAATAGCTTTGGCTTGAATTTCACTCAACTCAAAGCGTTTGATAAGTTTTTCGCGAGCTTCATCAGGATTTGAGGACCCTCTGATGATAGAAATCACTTCATCAATATTATCAGAAGCAATAATAAGTCCTTCCAAAATATGAGCGCGTTCTTCTGCTTTACGCAATTCAAAAGTTGTTCTACGTACAACAACTTCATGACGGTGCTCAACAAAATGATGAATCATGTCTTTTAGGTTCAATATTTCTGGACGACCATTGACTAACGCAATATTATTTACACTAAAAGAGGACTGAAGTGCCGTATATTTAAATAATTTGTTGAGAACAATATTTGGAATAGCATCTCTTTTTAAAACATAAACAATACGCATTCCATTACGGTCAGACTCGTCGCGAATTGTTGAAATTCCTTCTAATTTTTTATCATTAACA
>Ga0255775_1003996_pt1 | contig 11845 bp, 13 predicted proteins | sample 011ome_26_FD_179973 | JGI IMG/M metagenome (GOLD analysis project Ga0255775, IMG submission 179973) | Coastal salt marsh microbial communities from the Groves Creek Marsh, Skidaway Island, Georgia - 011511BT metaG (version 2) | ecosystem: Environmental > Aquatic > Marine > Intertidal zone > Salt...
CAGTACGATAGACGCTCATCGTACACCACACCCACCCAGGGGACGGACAGTAAACAACACGCCGCATGTCCGACCGAACATCTCGGCCTCGCGGCGTGTCCGCGGGGCGTTTGAACATCCCACCGCTCGAGCGGGTGATTGGATGGATGGCGCGATCGACCTCGACGACGTGCGAGGGGACCTCCGAGGACGACGCGGGATAATCACGCACGCGCGTGTGTAGGTTTGTGTAATACATTGCCATGTTGAGCTCGATGCACGTCAACGCCGTGCGCGTGCGGGCGTTTGGAAAGACGCCCACGTCGTCGTCGTCGTCGTCGTCGTCTGTCAAGGGTGGAGGACGCGCGATTGCGGTCGTCGCCGCGCGTCGAGGCGATAACACCGCCGCGGGGAAGAACGAGAAGAAAAATACCAAAAAGAATACAAAGGATGGCACGAAGAATTCGAAAAACTTGAAGCCTCCGATGGATGGGAAGACGACGTTGAAGATTGGCACGCTTTCGGTGGATGTGCCAGTGACCATTCCACAGAGCGTGATCGACGCGCCACGACCGGCGGTGTACGCTGCGAGCGCGTTAGGGCTGTTGCTGGCGAAGAAGATTTTATTCGGTGGACGTAGACGTAGCAAAGGTTCGCTCGGCGAGTTGGAAGAACGAGGAATGTTGGATGAAAACCGCGACGTGGATGAGGAAAAATTCTACAAAGGCATGATGAAGCAAGTGCGCACGGTTCAAATGCCCGAACTCACGGATGAACAAATTCAAGCCGCGCGCGAGCGTCGTCGACAATCATCCGGCGGCGATGACGATTTCTCCAAATCCATAGCCGCGGCGGAGATCCCAGCCAACCACCCATGGGCGATGAAGGAGACGCTTTCACGAGAAGAGCAAGAGGAGCAAGAGCGCCGAGTGCTCGAGGCGAACCGCCCTAGACAAAAACGCCGCGGACCGCCGCCGTCGAATTAAGATTTCTAATTGACTATCGGTGTGTATTGTTATACGACTATTAGTATTCTAACGACTTTATGTAAAGTTTTTAAAGTTCGTCGCGCGGCGTCGCATCCGGAATCTTATATGGATCATCATCCTCGGCATCCGCAGCGACGTCACCGATGCCTACGTCAGACAATGTTGCTTCTACACCAAAATCCGCGATATTTGCGTCATCCGGCACGCCGTCCACGACTGAATCGACCGCTTTCGTGGTCGCCGCGCTCCGATACATGGGATGAAAGCGCGCGAGCATCGGCGTGCGTTTCCAAAGAATGTGTATCACGACGAGCATGAAGATCGTGAACCCAATCCACAAAATGATACGATCCATGAACGTTTGTCGCTCGATAGTGCCGATCAATTTTCTCCCAGCACCGAGCTTTGTGGTTTGATTTGAGTACTCTGTGCCCGTTTTCTCCATCGTCGCCGTAGACTCAGTCATCGCCGCTAAAGTTCTCTCCCCCTTTTCTAATTCCGTCGCCATGAGCTGCCGAGCTCGCCTCAACCCTTCTGTTGCCTCATTCGACATCGCTACCGCACCTTGGCCTTTGATATCATCCAACTTGGTCGTTCCGCCCGGGTTCGTCAACAGCTCCTCACGTTCGAGGTCCTCTTTCTTCCTCTCCCTCGCCGCCGCTTCCACGGCTGCGTGCCGTATGATTGATCTCGTCGACTCCAACCCAAGTTCTCGTTCTCGTACCATGTGCGTTATCTCTTCTCGCTCGCTATCTATGGCTTCTTCGGCTATTTCTTTCAGCTCCTCAATTAGCTTTCGCAACGCGTGCACCTCCTCTCGCGCCCGTCGCACGCCATCCTCGCGCGTGCCATCATCCGAATCCGCACACGACACATTCACGCGTGTTAATATCTCTCGTTCTAGCGTGCGTATTTTATCATACACCCCTTGTGCTTCGTCCTTGAGCGTTCCCATGGGTGGCACTGTGTGTGGCGCGCGCGCGCCATTTGGGCCACGCCCAACGACTTGGTCGACACGTGCCTAGGGCCTAGGATGTTGTTATCGAAACCCATGGTCGGGGACGTTTATCGTATTATAATAATTTTAGTCTCATATACGTTACACAAAAAATACATTTCTCAGTCGTGTTCGGACACTGAACGATTCGCCTCGAAATCGTCCTCGCGCGGCACTCTTCCGCACGCGTGGTGAGCGAGCGTTGTGTACCCAACCGACGCGAGTAGACGCATACGCACACGATGTCGTCAGGGTTTCGCGTGCTCCACCTCGTGCGGCCGTTCTTGAGCTTCCTTCCGGAAGTCAAAGCGGCCGATCGCAAGATTTCCTTTCGGGAAAAGACGCTCTACACGTGCATCGCGTTGTTTGTGTTCTTGGTATGCTCGCAATTGCCGTTGTACGGGATTAACACCGCGAGTGGGGCCGATCCATTCTACTGGGCGCGCGTGATCATGGCGAGTAACCGAGGGACGTGTATGGAACTTGGGATTTCGCCAATCGTGACGTCTGGATTGGTGATGCAGCTCTTGGCGGGGTCCAAGATCATTGAGGTGGATGAGAGCGTCAAGGAAGACAGAGCGTTGTTGAACGGTGCTCAAAAGCTTCTCGCTGTGCTGATCACCATCGGTGAAGCCGTGGCATACGTTGTGAGCGGTATTTATGGTGATGTTCGCGACTTGGGTGTGGGCAACGCCATGCTCATCATTATTCAGCTCTTCTTTGCGGGAATAATCGTGATTTGCTTGGATGAATTGTTGCAAAAGGGTTACGGCTTAGGGTCGGGTATTTCGCTTTTCATCGCCACCAACCAATGCGAAAGCATCATCTGGAAGGCTTTCTCGCCGACGACAGTGAACACTGGTCGCGGGACTGAGTTCGAAGGCGCGATCATCGCGTTTTTCCACCTCATGCTGACGCGCACGGACAAGATCCGCGCGTTGAAGGAAGCTTTCTATCGCACCAACTTGCCGAACATCACGAACTTGATGTCGACGATTCTCATTTTCTTGATTGTCATCTATTTCCAGGGTTTCCGCGTTGACTTGCCGGTGCAATCCAAGCAAAACCGTGGCTACGTGCAGAACTACCCAATCAAGTTGTTCTACACGTCCAACATGCCGATCATTTTGCAGTCTGCTTTGGTGTCCAACTTGTACTTCATCTCCCAGCTCTTGTACAAGAGATATGGTGGTAACTTTTTCATCCAACTCTTTGGTCGCTGGCAAGAAAGTGAGAGCAACGGCCAACTTATCCCCACCGGCGGTTTGGTGTATTACATTTCGCCGCCGACGTCTTTGGCTGACATCGCGGCTAACCCGCTTCACGCCATCTTCTATGTCACCTTCATGCTCTCTGCTTGCGCGTTGTTCTCCAAGACTTGGATTGAAGTTTCTGGTTCTTCCGCCAGAGACGTGGCCAAGCAGCTCAAGCAGCAGCAAATGATCATCAAGGGTCACCGTGATGTCAAGATTGAGAAGGAGCTCAACAGGTACATTCCAATCGCCGCGGCGTTCGGCGGTATGTGCATCGGTGCGTTGACTATCGTGGCCGACTTCTTCGGTGCCATTGGCTCTGGTACTGGTATTTTGCTCGCGGTGACGATCATTTATCAGTACTTTGAAACGTTTGAAAAGGAAAGAATGATGGAGGCGGGTATGATGTTCAACTAAACGTCGCGCCTAGTCGCTTCCTTTCTGAACGTTTCTCTAGCGACGTTTATTAGAATCAACACAAACTAGATGACCTTACGTAGTGATTTGTAATAAATCTTCATCTGGAGTGAAAACACGCGTTCATATTCCTTTGAAGTCGTGACGCGACGGCAGTCGAGCACGACCGCCTGCGCCGCGCACACGAAGCGCACGAGATGATGTAAAAGTTTTAACGAACAGCTTTTTCGATTATAACAATGAACTCGATGCTAAAATTTTGCGAGAGAACCTCGTAAATCTGAAAGCGTCTACAATCGCACACAACCTGTGCCCGACACAAACTAACATGAAGAGCGGCGCGCTCGCCTCTATCGCTCCGTACCCAACGCCCAAAGGCTCGCTTACATAACCTTGTTCTTGGCACCACCACGGAGCTTCTTGACACGGTTCTTCTTCTCCTTGATGTTCTTACGGGACTTTTGGACCGCAGTCTGCAAGCCCGCGCGAATGAGGCGGTGCTTGGGTTCGAACTTCTTCATCGCCTCCAAGTCGTTGTAGATCAAACCAAACCCGGTGGACTTGCCACCACCAAACGCCGTGCGGAACCCGAAGATGGACACGCACTTCTCATCGCTGACGTTGTACATCTTAGCTAACTTCTCTTGGAGCTCAGCCTGTGGGTTTAAAACGAATTTCTCGGTCAGTACGTCGTCCAAAACAATCCAAAGCTGGTGGCCTAGGGTCATAAAACCCCAACGCGGCGCGTGATGTCGAGGCTACATGCGTACCTTGGCGACGTTAGCGCGGCCGGGGTGGAGCACATCAAGGATCTATTGCGCGTAAAAACATCTCGTCAGTTATTCATTCACTCGTCGTCGTCATCCATCGCGTCGCGTCGTCGTCTTTTCCACGTCAAGTGCACGCGATCGTGCGCGCCCATCGTCGTGCGCGCCCACGCGGCCATTCGCGCATCCGCTCGCATCGTGCGACGTACAAATTGACGGCGCTGCAACAACGGGTTGGTCATAAACTTGCGCGTACGGATGGTACAGGACGTGTTGGTCATCTTGAACTCCTTTGCGTCTCGAAAAGGCGGATCGCGCGCGTCGTCCGCCGGTTTTCCACCCAGCGCACGTCCACCCATCGGGCGCGCCAGACCCTAAAAAATTTTTCAGGCGCACCCCCAAAACACCCGCGTGTGCGGAACATCACCCGCCCCGGTCCGATTCCGCGGTGCGCGCGAGAAACCTGGCGTAGTGGTCGCGGTAGTGGTCGTCGTCGTCACACGGCGACGCACGATACGCGCACACGCACGATGTCTAAAGCCGCGTTCGCCAGCCTCAAAGCCGTGCAAGAGCTTCGTTTTCACTTGTGTCAAACGAGCAAAGGGAGCGAAGGGGTGCGAAATTTCCTTCTCGCGAGCTATAAAAACTTGAAGGCTGCGTCGCCTTCGACGCCGATATTGATTCGCGAAGCCGCGGGGGTCGAAGGCAAGCTCTACGCCAGGTATGATTACGGCGTGGAGAAGAACGTATCGCTTGAAGGGCTCGATGCGAAGGCGGTGGAGAAGTGCTTGACGGACTTGGTGTCGTCGGCGCCGTGAGCGCGCGAGCGCGATCGAGCGTCGAACAGAGGGAAAGGCGCGATGGAGAGAGAACTCACGACGGCATGTGGCGCGTGAAAACGTAGAAAAACTAGTAGTCTAAACGTGTAATTTTTATGGAAACATCACCAACAGTGGTGAGCTAAATCTAACTAGTACATATCGCAAGCGCATCCGCTCACTGGTCGAGCAACACAGCGGTGGACGCCACCTTGAACGCGGCGTTGATCTTTTCTAATTCTAATTTTGCCTCCGCGGTGACTTGCTCCAACTCTTTACTCACCTTGTCGTGCTCGGCATGGAGATCAGCGATTCGTTTACGCGCGGCTTTTTCATCCGTTTCAATCTTTGGAAGAGCGCGCGCGAGTTCAGTAATCACTCGTTGCGTCTCTGCGATCGATGCCGCCATTTCTCCTATGGTCTCGCGCGTAACTCCGTTCGGGGGCAACTCGTCACTGAGCTCTCCATTCGCACTAACAGCAGCCTGGGCGTGGATGAAGGAAACGTTCGAGCGTTAGGCGGCGCAAGTCAAAAGTAGCGAGCGAGGTTGCGAGGCAATTCACGCGCGCCGTGTACAACGTTTAACGCGCGACGTACCGGCAACGCATCGCGTTGTAAAGTCCCCGCATAGTTGCATAACAATTGGCACAAGTTATTTATCTGGTCTTGCAATTGGGTGACGGTATCGGCCATAGTTGTGGTCGGACGGAGGCGAGGTGCGCGAAGCGAGAGGCTCACAGTGAAGTCATCGCTATCGTTTGCGTTTATATTACAGCAGAGCAAAACGTCTAAATTTCTAGAGCACGTCTACGTGCGATGCGTCATACATCGCCAGATCGATGGTCCTTCTAAATCCGCATCGGCGGAAATGGGACCCATGGCCCTCATGTTCTCTCGCGCCTCTCTATAATAGCGTCGAAACCACATGCACTTTACGAATCCTTTTAAACCGGCCAAGTGCACGAGCAAGTCTCCCTTGACGAAGAACGAAGGCTGCGAGTTGAACACGCAAGCATTCACGACTTTCGTTCTCGCTCGAACGGAATTTGCCTTCGGATATGGCTCCCCTTGCACCACTCGTCGCCAAATCGCAGATTGATACAAGTAATGAAACGCGCGTTGTTCGTATTTGAACAACATGTTCCAAGACTTGGGCGCGATGAATTGCTCTTGAGACCACATTTCATCGATAAACCACAGCGCCCATGGCGTGTTTCTAATCATCCAAACTCCACAATTCACCCCGTTAGTATCCGCGGCGAGCATTTGATCGTATCTGTAATCCACAATATCTTCCAACTTTCGTTCCGGGCTCATGATGATCGTGTCGATGTCCACGTAGAGCAAAAAGTCATAGTCTGGTAGATACTTTCGCATCGCCAACAACTTACTCCAGCTCGTCGGGCGACTCTTATCGACAATGTCTTCATCTACTATCAAATCATATCCATGTATATCCGCATACGCTTGCTTATTCGCCGTCGAAGCCGCGCAAATAGATTCCACGCCGTCGTCGCACAACGAAATCAACCCAACCTTGAACTTCTTTGGTCGCAACCCAGGTAGATTTGTTGTGTCCGCCGCTAACAACGACGGCAGTGGTCTGTTATCTACCAACTTTCTCGGTGCTAAAGACGTCGGTTGGCACGGATACGGCCGCTCTACCGGGTTAAACCACGCCCGCATGTACACCTTGTTGAATCCCTGGATGACTTTGTGCGCGAATGGCCCAAACGCCCAAAAAAGCACCGCAAACGCGAGCAGCGACAGCCTCGACCGAGACCTCTTATCCGACGTCGGGCGACGTCCTCGAGCATTGAACGGTGCGCCTTGACGACCACCACCGACACCAACACCGCCTCGCGGGGATGACCTCGGGGATGACCGTCGAGGCGGTGGATTGGTGCCCCAATGTGATATCGCCGCCGCCGCCGCACCGCCACCACTCGCGCCCGATGACGAATCACCCCCACCGTGATGGGCGTGTCTCGGCGTCAGTTGCGACATGACGCGCGGCGTCACCGAATGACGTCGGTGTGCGCGTCGGTGTGCGTGCGTGAAAAACGCCTCACTCGTGGACGCGATTACTTCCAGCTCTCTCTCAGTCGCGACACGGACGATATGAGTTTCTACGCCAGTGATTCGGACGACGACGATAACGGTGGCGTCGACCCATTCGCGTCGGCGTCGGCGTCGGTGACGGCGTCGGCGTCCTCGGCACTGGGCGTGCTCGGCGGGGCACCGCTCGAGACGTCGATTGGGGGGCTGGGGGCGTCGATGACGACGATGATGCGCGCGCAGAGACGAGAGAAGAGCGATCATTCGACGCAGACGATGACGACGAATCCTTTCGAGCTCGGAGCGAAGGAGATACACGCCAGGGAGCAAGCGCTTGGGGTTGGTTTTGAAGAAGAAGATCGACGAGGAGACGAAGAGCTGACTACTTCGATGCGGGACGTGCCGCTTGATGCTGGTGAGAGCGAGGCGATGACGCCAGTGAAAATGATGACACCGACACCGTCTTCACCGGCGGTGACGGGCGCTCAAGAACCGCCGATGGCGAGTTCTCCGACGACGCCGACGACGCGACTGAGCTCGAGTTCGAGTGCGCTCGCGAATGGTAGTTATCACGCTGATGGTGCAATGAGTTATGGAGATTTACTCGCGCCACCACCGTCTTATGCAGATAGTGTGATGTACACACAGCCGGAAATCCAACCAGTGAGGGAGGCGAATGCGCGACACGGTGAAGGCGTAAGCGTGTTTTTGGGTGGTCAAGGCGATGATGAGGATGAAAATGGAACAATTCAAATCTGGGTGAGCGACCCGAAGATTGAAGCCGAAGTCGGTGGATCATTGGTAGGTAAGCGCGTGACACATTATAAAATTACCACACGGACGACGATACCGTCTTATATTCATAAAGATGTCGTCGTCTGGAGACGGTTTCGCGACTTTGTTGGACTCGCCGATAGACTCGCTGTGGTGCACCGAGGGTATTTTATCCCGCCTAGACCGGAAAAAACTGTGGTGAATTCTACGGAGGACAACTTCATTCAGGAGCGTGCGTTACAATTACAGCAATACTTGAACAAAGTTGCGGCACATCCGACGTTACGTCAAGGTAATCCTCTGAGAATATTCCTCACGCATCAGGATTTAGGCGCGAGCGTGGAGTGGTTCAACATGACAACTCGTATCATCGCGCCCGTTCCAAGCTCTCCGGAAACTCCACAGCGCCCACCACTTGCAATTGCTTCTCCTGGGCAGTCCCGCGACATTGGTAGATTCTTCAAGGAGCTTCGACAAACCGTGGTTCAATCGACAGCGGTCACCGCCGTTGGTGGAGTACTCGGATTGGAAACACCAAAACCGAAAGTTATGGAGGAAGATGCGGCATTTCTCATAGAAAAGGACAAGGTTCTACGTTACGAACAAGAATTATCCGCAATGTCTCAAAAAGCTACAAAAATGTTGACCTTGCAACAAAAGTTTGGCGAAGCCGTCGGGGAGTTTGGCATGGAATGCTTGAAATTTGCACGACTTCAGGAAGAAGAAGGCACGCGTCTTGGAAAATACAGCGAAAATGGAATGTCCTGCATGACTGGCGCGAACGAAATGCGCAAGGCTGGAAATACATCTGTCAAAGCGAGTCGATTGGCGCGAACCGCGACATCGCAAACCGCACAAGCACTGGAGCCTTTGCATGATTATTTGAAGTTGTTGCCTGCCGTGCGTAAATCCGTGGCGGATAGGAACGAGGCATTGTTGACGTTGCAAACCATGCTGGCCGAAGGCGACCGTCTTGATGCTCGCATAGCGAAATTGACACCGGATTTGACAAAGATGCGAAAGGTTGAAGAACTCAAGTTTGAGCTTGAGCGCACTCGAGCGCTGGGTGACCAAGCGAGAACTGATTACAACGAAATTCAAGAGCGCCATCGAGACGAATTTTCTCGTTTAGAGAAGGAACGAGTTGTTCAATTTCATGAAATGATGCTCAGCCACGCACGCGTGCAAGTGGCTAACGCCGAAAGATCCTTGTCCCTGTGGCGCGGACTCGCAGAGGAATTTGGAGCGAGCCCAGCGGAATGGACGTCACCCAAGGCTGAGCCAGTGGATGACGGAGAGCTCTCATAAATACTTCTTTGTAAAGCATGTGCTATTGTGTCATCTATTATTGCGCTAATTTACTAATTGACTTTGATTCGTGGAGGACTTCTAGGCGTCGGTGGCACGTTGCCTGGTGCCGGCGTCTTCGCGCCCCATCGCTCAGCACTGGGGCTCACCTTCGGCGTTCTACCTAATGTTCGTGTACCCCAAGTGTGTATTGCGATCCCAAATGCTAGTTTAAAACATACCAACACAAACATGAAGCTTGTGAAGAAAAAGAAGGAGCTACAATACACAATGATGCGATCAAAGATGCCTCGCGTGACCACATTTGACGACTCGGCGCTACGACGTAATGTTTGGTATAAGCCCGGTAAGAACCGAACGATGACCGCCGCAGGAGCGAGCGGAACAAAACCTACAACTTGATGAATTTTGTAAGACTGCGTCAAGTGCACGTGGTCTCGGCACATCTGACGGTAAAATCTTCGATACACACCAGGACGCAAGCCGTTGAACTTTGCCATGAATGAATGCTTGACAATGTCCACAAAGATCTCAGACCCGATGACGAGCATGATATCCGTCACAAACTTCCGAGTCATCGCAGCTTGAATAGTTCCAGCCGCCATGATTCGCTGGGCAGTGACGAATAATAAGCACACGCTCAAATGAACGCGCTCAATGACGTCGAGTCGACTGACGCCGAACAACTTTTCTGGGTCTTGCTTTTTGAAGACGTGGCCTTTCATCTCAGAAAAGTTATTCGAGATCAATACGAGCAGCATGGCATTCGTGTGACTATTTATAGCCACCGATAGCGTCACTGCATGCGTGAGTAGAACAAACGTGTGCGCCACCGTCGCGCCCGTGGACAACCCAGTGTCGACCACGAGACGAAGGGCTGATTTGATTTGGTCAATTTTCGCTCCATTCGTCGCCGCATTCACGCAATTATGCACGCTATTTTGTAACGCATCCATGACATTGCTGTTGAACGAACATAGCAGCTTGTCAAACGTCTCCAGTACGTGGCACATCATGTACAGCTTCATCACTTCTTGCCCGCGAATGTAGTGATAGATGACGCTCACGTCGAGCATGTGCGTATATGTCACGGCGACTGTGAGCATGAACAGCCACAAAACATCATTGAGATGCTCACGCGCGTATGGGTGAATTCCCCACGCGTGTCTTTTCGCCGTCTTCGAGTTTCTACTCGCTGCACTCACCACGAGGCGAACCGTTTGCGACGCCACGCGCACCGGAAGCGACGTAAACAATCCCAAAATCGCATCCGCGCACAACAACCCACCATACAAGCAAAACTTCTCAAGCTCAACGGGAATGTACCACAACAAATCAAACACACGCTCACGCGCGTGTGACATATCTGGATCATCCTCACGCTGCCCTACGCGAAATCCAAGCTCCAACGCGCAATAGTTCCACACCGAAGTCAGCCCATTGGGCGGCGCCTTTGGATTGGTCACCACCGTCGCATCCGCCACGTCTTCCACCGTCCATCGTCGCAAATTCTCCATAGCCTTACTATCATTATCCATCACCGGCGGCGTCTCATCGCTCATCGTCATCGTCGGTGTCCGAACACCATCACCCCCGCCGTTTCGGTCGGGTGTGCACATCACCCCTCCCACGCGTCGTCGCACGCCCTCCGTCACGAATGACCCCACGGGCGTGTGCGGGTCGTGCGCACCAGGTTCACCACCATCCTTCACGCCATCGCCATCGCCATCGCCATCGTCGCGCACCTCCATCGACCGTGGACGCGACGACGACCTCTTCGGCGCGCGCGTTGTTCGAGCGCGATTGTGGTGGCGTGTGCGGGACCGACGACGTATGTACCCCCCCCGGGTACATACCCCCGGCACGCCGCCCATGGCGTCTCAGGTCTGCGGCGCGGCACGCCGCCAGAAGGACGCGCGTCGTCGGGCGACGCGAGAGCGACGGGTGCGTGACGGGCGAGCACGCGCGCGGGGTTATTTTTGTGTGCGCGCGCGCGTGTGCGTGTGAGACATCCACGTCACTCAGCGTTGGGTTCGTTCGACGCACGCACGCCGCACGCCGCACGCCGCCGCTCGCGCGTACGTCGTACGACGCACGCACAGCGCACATCGTCGTCGTCCTGGCGGCGACGCATCCGCGGGGGATATGTTTAAATCAGGCGCGGGCGATGCGCAGGCAGGCGCCGGCCCGAGCGAGGTTGATCTCGGGAGTTCGCCGAGTTGGAGGTACGCCTATAGTCGACGACGACGACGACGAAGAGACGCGATGATGACGATGATGATGATGATGATTGATGACGACGGGGCGTCGACCGCGAGAGGAAACCCCGAGGCGATTCGATGGATGACGGCGCGCATTCGCGCGTGCGTGCGCGATGACGCGTGGGCGAACGCGATGGTGAGGGTTTAAGGAAATTTCCTTGAAAATTCTTACGCGTCGGTCGCGCATCGTCGTCGCGTGAACGCCGCGTGACGGTCCATCAAAG
>Ga0255775_1004012_pt1 | contig 11802 bp, 13 predicted proteins | sample 011ome_26_FD_179973 | JGI IMG/M metagenome (GOLD analysis project Ga0255775, IMG submission 179973) | Coastal salt marsh microbial communities from the Groves Creek Marsh, Skidaway Island, Georgia - 011511BT metaG (version 2) | ecosystem: Environmental > Aquatic > Marine > Intertidal zone > Salt...
GCATGCGAAGTCCAAGAGTGTAGCGCTATTGGCGCCGGCAACCCGAAATGCTACGGTTTCTGGTTGGCGGGGAGAACCATCCGGGAGATCCCGGCTAAATATAGTTCATGCGACCAAAGGAGTTCGATGTCTATGCAAAAAATCGTATGTGCCGCTGTCGCAAGCCTCTTGGTCATGGCATCCGGAGTGTCGCTGGCCGCGGACGCTTGCAAGAAGCTGACGATCACCGGCCATCCCGAGTACGCCCCGATCGCCTACCGTGACGGCGATTTGGTCGTTGGCGCGGCGCCTACCCTGGTAGAGCAGATCGCCGCTAAGCTTGACGTCCCCGTAGTGTCAAAATACTTAGGATCTTGGGAAGACGCGCAGGTGGCAGCCCGCGACGGGTCCGCAGACATCATCTTCGGTATATACTTCAACAACGAGCGGGCGACGTATCTCGACTACGTCCAGCCAGCCTTTATGCTCGACCCAGTGGTCGCTATGGTGGCCACAGGCAACAGCTTTCCGTTCAAGGGCCCGGAGGACCTAATCGGCAAAAGGGGCGCGACCAACGCCGGCGAGAGCTACGGGCCGGCGTTCGACGCCTTTATAGCCGACAAGCTCACGGTGACCCGCACGGCGGGCATCGACAAGGCCTTCAATTCTGTGATCTCAGGGGAAGCGGACTATGTGATTGCCGGCCTCTACCCGAGCATCACGGCCGCGGAGCAGTTCGGCGTGACGGGCCAGCTCGATCCGCTCGATCCGCCACTGCTGACGGCCGACATGTTCATCGCCTTTTCGAAGAAGTCGCCGTGCCGCGGGCTGATCGAGCCTTTTTCGGAGGCGATCACCGCAATGACTGCGGACGGCACCAACGCGACCATACTCAAGGAAGCAACCGCGACCTGGAAGACTTGGATCAAAAAGAAATAGCAGTTCTGCACAGTAATTATACGGTTGCCTGATAGAAGATCTGCCTTACCGTCATCGGGTGCATTTCCGCGAAGAGGCCAAGAAGCGCTTCTTTGCCTTCGGTCATTTCCGCCTTGGTGGCCCGACGGGGTTTTATTGGACTAATAGTCCAGAACACGACCTGATACTGTTTCGCCGTCGATAGACTGTCCGTCATCAAAACGAATGGGCCGGCTGAGCATTTCCGGTTAGGAGGATCTGGCTCATGTTTGATTAATGTTAAGCCGCGTGTTGCTGGTGCATCAAGCGGCGGTTCTGGATTGTCAGTTTTTTGATTTTCTCCCTCCTTTCGATGATGGCTCTGTCCCGCCCGAAGTAGACGTCGGCGGGCGTCAGATTGCCGATGCTTTCGTGATATCGGTGGTTGTTGTAGTGATCGACGAAGGCGCCGATCTGGTTTTCGAGGTCACCCGGAAGGTAATAGTTTTCCAGCAGGATCCTGTTCTTGAGTGTCTGATGCCAGCGCTCGATTTTGCCCTGGGTTTGCGGATGGTATGGCGCGCCCCGGACGTGGCCCATGCCCTGATCTTCGAGCCAGTCTGCAAGGTCGCCTGAGACATAGGACGACCCATTGTCACTCAGCAGGCGAGGTTTATGGATCACCTTGGCACTGTCACAGCCTGATGCCTCAAGAGCCAGTTTCAAGGTCGCCGTGACATCATCCGCCCGCATGGTCGTGCATAGTTTCCAGGCGATGATGTAGCGGGAATAATCGTCGAGGATGGTCGACAGATAGAACCAGCCCCAGCCTATCACCTTGAGATAGGTGAAGTCCGTCTGCCATAGCTGGTTTGGCGCCGTGGTCTGGTCCTTGAACTCATCCGCCGCCTTGACGACGATAAAGGCCGGGCTTGTGATCAGGTCATGCGCCTTAAGCAGGCGATAGACGGAAGCCTCGGAGACAAAATAGCCCTTCGTGTCGGTGAAGGTGACGGCCAGCTCCCGGGGCGACAGTTCCGGTTTGTCCAGGGCGAGGTCGACGATCTGTTCGCGGACGTGGTTGGGGATACGGTTCCAGACCCGCCCGGGGCCACTGCTCCGATCTTCAAGGCCCGACAGGCCGAACGCCACATAACGATCATACCACCGGTAAAACGTCGTCTTCGGGATGCCGAGATTGGCCAGCGTCCGCCTTACGGATAGTGACGACCCTTCGACCAGACGGATGATCTCGAGTTTTTCAGAGGCGGGGTATCTCATTCCTCGTCTCCCCCATCCGCGATCATACTTTTTTTGAGCAGCCGGTTTTCCATCATCTGCTCAGCCAGGGCTTCCTTCAGGCCCTGTGCTTCAGCCCGCAAAGCCTTCACCTCCTCGCTGGTCGCCTGACGGACGGTGTCTCCCGCAAGCCGCTTCTTGCCGGCTTCGAGGAACTCCTTCGACCAGCTGTAATAAAGGCTCTCAGCGATGCCTTCCCGGCGGCACAGCGCGGCGACGCTTTCCTCGCCACGCAGGCCCGAAATGACAATCCGGATCTTTTCTTCCGATGAACGCTGTTTGCGTGTCTTGCGCCGAATGTCCCTGACAGTCTTCTCGGCCGGATCTTTGTCTCTCATGGTTTTCTGTCTCATCTTAAATCCTCAATGGTCGTGATGAGCCAGAAATCCTCCGTTATGAAAACCCTTCAAACTGTCCCAAGGGCGTTGATGCCGAACAATCACCGCCCATCGCATCAACGATGGCGCCATTCCGGATTTGCGCAAACCGGAGGGCGAGAGCGATTTCTACTTCGTGCCGGCCGATGACCCGGAGACCGCCGTCCCCAGAATCATCGAGCTGGTCCGCACCCGGATCCCGCAGCGCTTCGATCTCGATCCAATCCGAGACATCCAGGTCTTGTGCCCGATGAACCGCGGCGGCGTCGGTGCGCGGTCCCTCAACATCGAGCTCCAGGCCGCCCTGAACCCGGCCGGCGAGCGCAAGGTCGAGCGGTTCGGCTGGACCTTTGCTCCTGGCGACAAGGTCATGCAGATCGAGAACGATTACGACAAGGAGGTCTATAACGGCGATATCGGCTACGTCTTCGGCGTCGATCCGGAAGTTGGCGAACTCACGGCGTCATTCGACGAACGCGATGTGACCTACGGCTTTGGTGAGCTCGATACGCTGGTACCCGCCTACGCAACCACGATCCACAAGAGCCAAGGGTCAGAATACCCCGCCGTGGTGATCCCGGTGATGACCCAGCACTACACCATGCTGCAGCGGAACCTGCTCTACACCGGCGTCACGCGGGGCAAGCGGCTGGTCGTTCTGGTCGGTCAGCGTAAGGCCGTTGCCATCGCGGTGAAGAGCGTTTCAGGGAGGCGGCGTTGGTCGAAGCTAAGGGAGTGGCTAAGAATGGACAAGAATTTTGGAGTAACCAGAGCACACAGAGAGAATTTTCGGAATGCCTCCCAAAACAGCGCCCCAAATTGACCCTACGACACTCCTCTGGTTCCGCCGCGACCTCCGCCTCGCCGATAACCCAGCACTCGATGCCGCTGTCGCGATCGGGCGGCCGGTCATACCAGTCTACATTTTTGATGATGCTGACGCCGGTGAATGGTCGCCGGGTGGCGCCTCGCGCTGGTGGCTCCACGGCTCTTTGTCCGCTCTCTCCTCTGAGATCGAAGCACGGGGTAACAGGCTCATCCTGAAGACTGGCCCTGCAGAAGCCGTCATCAACGAACTGCTGTCCGAGACGGGGGCTACGAGCGTTTATTGGAATCGGCGTTATGAGCCGTGGGCAAAGCGGCGAGATGAAAAAATAAAAACAGCGCTCAAGGGTAAGGGCATAGAGGCGCACAGCTTCAACGCTGGCCTACTCCGAGAACCATGGGCGGTTACCACGCAAAAAGGTGAGCCATACAAGGTCTTCACACCTTTCTGGAAAGCGTTACGCGCAAGCGGAGAGCCCGATCAGCTAAAGCCTGCACCCCAGCGGATCCCGGCGCCGAACGATTTTGCCAAGAGTGACGAGCTGAAGTCGTGGGGGCTGCTCCCGACAAAACCAGACTGGGCAGGCGGCTTGAGGGAAGCATGGACACCGGGCGAGGACGCGGCACAATCGCGTTTGCATGACTTCACCGACGCTGCGGTTTTCGACTACCAGGACAAACGAAACCTGCCTGGGGTTTCCGGCACCTCGCGTCTCTCTCCCCATTTGCATTTTGGTGATATCGGGCCACGCCAGATATGGCATGCGGTCATCGCCAGTGCGCTTGCTCAGACTGGCAGTCCAATGCCTCGCGGCGTCGAGACTTACCTCTCTGAAATCGCCTGGCGCGAGTTCTCTTATCACCTGCTTTTTCATTTTCCAGAGCTGCCTCTGAAGCCGCTCCGCACGGAATTTTCCAATTTTCCGTGGACAAATGATCCTGACGCTCTGTCCGCCTGGCAGCGCGGAGCGACCGGTTATCCAATCGTCGATGCTGGCATGCGTGAGTTGTGGACGACCGGCTGGATGCACAACCGCGTACGCATGATCGTTGCCTCTTTTCTGATCAAGGATCTACTTATCGATTGGCAAACCGGTGAGCATTGGTTCTGGGATACGCTTGTTGATGCCGATCTCGCGAGCAATGCGGCGAGCTGGCAATGGGTCGCAGGCTGCGGCGCTGATGCAGCACCCTATTTCCGTGTTTTCAACCCCACCATTCAAGGGACGAAGTTCGATCCCAATGGCACCTATGTCCGGAATTGGGTGCCGGAAATATCAAAGTTGCCGGACCGATTGATCCACGCGCCTTGGACGGCCAAACCGATTGAACTAGCGGACGCAGGGATTGAGCTCGGCAAAGACTATCCAGCACCCATCGTCGATCACTCGATGGCTAGAAACCGGGCGCTGGAAAAATACAAGCTGCTCAAGGCAGGGAAAAATGGCGACTGATTACGCACAATTTCCTTCCCTCTTGCGTCCATAGTGAGTCCATGGGATTCATCCGAGGCATAATCGGAGAATCAAAAAGCCCGCTAAGTCACTGACTTAACGGGCTATTTTTGGTTGCGGGGGCATGCAACAAGCAAGCTCCTACAATCCTTAAGAGTGTATAGTCGATATACGCTCTGCTGCAATGACCTGCAGAATAGCGTTCCGGCAGTCGCCCTATTTCACCTTTACGTCACCGCTGTCGGATATCAACAGCTTCCAGCCCGTCGCTGATGTATCCGACAGGTTCAGATGCCCCGTCAGGTAAAAGAGCCGGTCAGTGTCCGGCCCCTCAGCGGTACAGAACCGATCCTGCAGATAGAACGGGGGCGTCGCTTGGAAATATAGCCGAGCGCGCACCGAGGCCGGTGTTCCAGACAGTTCGGCGCGCGGCACTGCATAGACCAGCTTGTCACCACCACCGGTGACATAGTCGGGATCGTTACCAATGGCCGTGGCCCCCGCATCCTCAGCCAGGTCGTCGCCCGCGCCAAACGCCCTAGAAATTTCGCGGCGCTTGCCGACATCTAGGTAGCCTCTGGGCAGTAGGCGGTTATCCTTCACCTCGGCGCAAATCGACAGGAAACTAGTCGTTAGCATACCTTCTGGCTCGGCAGTGTGGCCGCAGGACACGTCCACTTTGTTCGGCGGCGCGGCAACCAGCTCCTGATAGATCTGAACTTGGTCCTGTGCAGTGATTTCCTGAAAATGGGGCTGGTGCGGCCGTTTTTCACGGTCGGCAGGTAGGGTGCATTGCGGTCCCCACCAGATTTCACCCACCACCGGATCGCCGTTCGATCCGATAATGCGGCCCACATCGTCCGTGCGACCAGAAGCCCAGAGGATTTCGCCATCAGCATCCAGCACATCAAATTCCAAAAAGGCACGGCGGAAGCCCACGCCCGAGGGAAACTTGTGGCCTACATGGTTGATTACCTCGACGTTAGCCCGCAGATGAGTAGCGTTGAGGGTGACATCGGCCACATGCACGTCCGCTACGTCCGACCGCGCGCTCTCAAAGATGCGGTTCTCGGTATGTACAACAGGTGGGATACCCTTGCTCACCAGCATCGGGTCTATCTTTGGCAGACCTAAAATTTCCGGGAACTGCCGCGCCATGCGAACGAGGAACACGTTCAGCCCTACTAGCTCGTGCGACGCAAATCCCTCTCGCTCCTCCAGCTTAATTTCTTCGGGCGGTGCCGTGAAGTCCACCGCCGGGAACCCGGCACTTTCTTGAATGCTGGCAATCTTACTGCTCTTCGGCGTCAGTGTCGGCAAATGGCAGTCGGCGCACTCTTTGCGCCTGTTACCCGGTCCGTAAGGAAGATCAGTGCCATCCACCGAGGTACCTGAGCGGAAATCGCTGAACGCCCACTCGGCATAGGTGGTCTGCTCATAGACGTGGCCGATGTTCTTGCCTCGGTGCAGCACCGGCAGGTGGACCGTATGGCACGAGGCGCAGACTTCCGACTTCTTGATCGCCGGATCATGATGCGGGGTGATGCCCAGCGCGTTCTGCATCGAAAGAGGTTTCGGGTTCTCGAACGGCCCGGCCACCCCGGTCCCGTCGGTCATCAGGAAGGCCCCTGTGAAGGTCCGCGCCAGCCCCTCGAGGCTGGGGTTCAACGCCTTCTGTCGTTCGGCGACACAGGCGTTACGGGCATGATCGGCGTATTTCTCCGTCTGCTTTTCACCCAGCGCCATCTGGTGACAGACGAGGCAGGAGACGCCGTCACGCGCCAGCGCGCCGTATCCGGCCTTTTCCGCACCTGGATTGTCCAATGGCCATGGCACCGAGTTCACGTCTTCGCGCGAAAAGACCTCGCAGGACCCGTCGCGGACGTAGCTGTCGAGCTGCGCCTGCCGCTCGCCGAGAATCCCGTGGCAGCCCAAACAGGTAGATTCCACGAAGGCCGCATCGTTGGGATGGAAGGTCTGGGTCTCGCTTGCCAGCTGGGCGAAGAAAATCGGGTCGCGCCCCGCCAGCCCCATAGGAGACGTCCGCCATGTCGCGTAAGGCGACATGTTGCGCAACTTGCCCGTGTCGCCATCCGGCGTCGTCATGTCGAAATGCAGGCCGGTGCTTCCGGCGTCGTGGCAACTAAGGCACTGGTCCGACGTTAGGTAAGGCACATGGTCTGCGGGTGCATTCGCCGGCATCCATACGTTGTCATAGGTCTGGGACGGCATCGCCACGACGGTCTTCGGCGTCGGCGCGATGCCGCGCCACGGGAACGCCTCACGGAAACCTTTTAGCCAGGTCTTCAGCGGCATGTCTTGGTCCGGCGTTCTGGGCGCCTTCGCAGCTTTCGCCAGTGCGACATGATGGGCTGGAAATTGGGGGTGCAGTGGCTCGTTCTGGCTCAGATAGGCTAGCGGCTTGCCGGGTTCACCTTGGATGTTTCGGGTCGAGGAAAAGGTCAGGTTGTCGCGCGCCGAGGCATGGCAGTTCACGCAGTATTGCCCGAACCCCATCAGCGGATAGCCGTTCGACTTCTGGTTGGCGGGCCAGTCGGGCACCCAGCCCGCCCCGCCCCAGCCGAACCAGCCCCAGAACCAGCCGTCATGGGAAGCGCCACGGTCGCGGATCATCACTGCTGCGCCCGAGGTCGGCAGCAGTTCCAGGGGGTCAAGGCCCGCGCATTTGGCGGCGGGTGCCGGATACATTTCCTTGATCAGCATCGCACCATCGGGCACCGGCGATGCGTCCGCTCCATAGCCTTCGTGGGCAGCGGAGCGATTCTTGCGTACCCAGTCGATGGCTTCAGGCGAATACCAAATCACCACTGGCGCATGCACACCGTGGTCCGTACCGATCCATTCCCCGTCTTCCAACTGCGCCGTGTACGGGCCAGTGTCGCGCACATCCTTGTCGCGGACCCAGCCGGCGGCCTCATTGCGGTGGCAAAAGTTGCGTAGGTAGTCGCCGAGCTTTGCTTCGTATTCGGCGAGCAGCATTTTGCCCGGCGCTCGCACGACCGGATCGAGCGCGGCGCACTTCTGTGGGGCCTTCGGGACAAGCTTCACAGCCTTATGGGCCGGGCAGGCGTCGTTCGCCTGAGCCGCCTGGACCGCCATGCCCAGCAGCAGCGATGCCACAGCCATACGGCCGCCCCAAACCTTTTTCGCGTTCATCGTTCCTGACCCGACTAGTGCTTGTGATGCCGAATGTCCTGAGCGCACAGCGTCGTTTTACCCGTCACGGGCCGCTGCAGTATCACTGCGCCGCAGGATGAGCCACAGGCCGACCAGCACGATGGCCACACCGGCAATATGGTTGCCCGTCAGTTCCGTGTCCATGAACGCCACGGTTAGGAACAAGCCTAGCGGCGGCACGAGAAAAGCGTACAGAGATGTGAAAGCAGCACCGGCCCGGGCGAGCAGCAGGTAATAGAGCAGATAGGCCGCGCCGGTTCCCGCAAACCCCGACAACGCAATCGCCTCAAGCTCGGCACGTGCCGGCAACCCTTCCGGTACGCCCTCGACGATCAGGGCCGTCACAGAAAGGCCGATCGCGGCAAAGACTACAATCCAGACAGTCAGAACATACTGGTCCATATCCGCCGTGCGCTGGGCGGCGTACAGCCCGTTGGCGACGAAGACCACGCCCCCCGACAGCATTATTGCGATCGCAGCCAACTCGGCGCTCTGGCTTAGCAGGGATTCGGGCCCGGCGAAGATCACGATGCCCGCGACAGCGATGGCGACACCGAGGAAATTGAGAGACCGGGCCGGCGTCGTTTTCAGGACGAGCGCACCAACGAGGAATGTCAGGATCGGCACCGCAGTGCCAATAACCGTAGCCAGATCGGGGGAGATGGTATCTTCCGCGATCACGGTGCTGAGCTGCGGAATACCCAGCGCCGTCACAGCCATCACCAGCGGCACAATCGGATGTGCGCGCAGGGTCGGCCAGAGCGGCCGCCGCAAGCACAGGCGCACACCGATCAGCAGGAACAGACCCGCGGTCAGTACAATCGCCGCCGCCGCGGTAAACGGCGGCAGCCCGCGATTCGCCTCGGAAATGAAGAGATAGTTGGAAGCCCAGGCGAGAGACAGGGCCAGAAGGATAGAGATGTTAGTAAGCATGGTTCGGCACATTGTCGATCAGCGCATTGTCCAATAACATTCCAGCAAATCTGCCGCTTGGATGTTCACCGCCTGCTGAGGCGTGCGTAGCAAACTTATAGCAGCGTGAGGCATGCCCGTAAACCATCATCCCGTTCCACCCAGGGCTGTCAATGCACTAACAATCAACCCGGACCACTCAATTGGGGGTTGGTCAGCCCCGTGGTCCGCGGTCCTCGGCCCTCCCCCCGGAAATGCGCAGGCCGTGGCCAACGGTTCATGGCCCCTGGTCCGCGCGAGGAGATCCGCAGGTAACATTCCGTGGGCCTTGGTCCGCGGCTCTTAGTCCTTGGTTCAGCCGGTCGGCAAGTTATAGGACATGCGACCACCTGTGCCAGAAACTCTAATCAGAAATGGCACAGAACTTGGGGGCTAGACAAGTGACGAGCAGTTCGCAAGCGTGCTTGCTCAGATCAGAGCCGTCTTCCCGCGGATCGCCCCTCTGGGCAAACGTTTCACCTTCCTCAACTCGACGGTCGCCGGTCGCATTAGCATGTCGCTATACCGTCAAAGTTATAACCCCAGCTTTTTCCGGCACCCTTACGATCGGAACACGTCTCGCTTCGAAAGCATTTGGCCCCAACGTGTTTGGGATAATCCCTACTGCAACTGCCGCGAACATTACCTTTTTTTGTTCGAACTTTTTGTTCATCGATTCCGGGTGTGCCTACTCCGCGACCATATGAATCGTACTTCGGCATGACGCTCTGGGCCACGATCCTTATTTAGGGCGACTGGGGCATGACCGACGCCACCATTAATAGATTTCTTGAGTTTCGGAATTGTTCCGACACCCCGACCGTAAGAATTTTTGTAATAATAGGACGCAGTGCTTCTGCATCACATGCTACACGCATCGTCTCCGGCGCTCGGGGCTTACCAGTTTCCCTCCGCAGCCTCTTTCAATATCAGCTTGTCCAGCGTCAGGTCGGCAACCGCCCGTCTCAAACGGACGTTCTCGGCCTCGAGGTCCTTCAGGCGTTTCGCCTGGTCAACCTTCAGGCCGCTGTATTCCGTGCGCCAGCGATAATATGTCTGCTCGGACATGCCGATCTGGCGGCAGACCTCGCCGACCGTACGGCCCTGCGCCAGAAGCACATCCGCTTCCCGCAGGTGGTTGATGATCTGTTCGACCGAAAAACGTTTCCTCGGCATCTCTGCTCCCTTCTTCGTGGATCCAGATGCAAATTCTCTAACTCAGCAAATGGACCCGGTTAAGGGGGGCAGGTCAGCGCTTCTGGCTCGGAGATGCAGACGGCCACACGCACATCTCACCGCCAATGTTCGTCTCCCCACTCGGCGCGCCCGCTAGCTACGAAGCAGTCGAAATCAGTGACGAGCAGTTCGCAAGCGTGCTTGCTCAGATCAGAGCCGTCTTCCCGCGGATCGCCCCTCTGGGCAAACGTTTTACCTTCCTCAACTCGACGGTCGCCGATCGCATTGTCGACTGGGAAGCGTATGAAGACACGATTTCGCGCCTTCCGCTCTCCAGAGGCGCCGCCAGATAGCTGACTGCTGTGGCTTCATGCTGACCTGATGGTAGAGTTTGGGTAAGCTCATCACTCAGCGCTGCCTCTGACGCGATCAACCTTTTAGCCGCCCTGTCGGGAACCGAGAATGCCCTCCTCCGACCAGTTATTCTGGAACCTCGCCCAGGCAGCGGCATGGGTCGTCTATCGCGAGACGACGCTGGTCGAGAGCCTCGTTAATCCGGGACCAAACGCCCTTGGCGCCATTGGCATGTACCCGAAGATGTGGCTCAGAGAGCGCAAGAAGGTCGGCTCTTTGAGCCAACTACACTCGGCTCTCTGTGCCGGACGCCTGATCGCGCACGGCTACCGAAGCGGCGAGAGTGCTCTGAGCGAGATCCCCAACCGCGAGTGGGCGGACCTCCATCTCGCCCCGCCGCAGGCCTATGACGCATCCCGGTTGGCCCAGAAGGTCGAGCCGTGGCTCCTGATCCGCGTCGATGCCGCGGACGTGCAGCGCCTCTGGCGTACCGAGAGCGAGCTCCAGTCTCGCACCAGGTTCAAACCCGAGGTGCTGCGGTCTCTCTACGCAGAAGCCATGGCCGCCAACCCGGGCTTCTCGCAGAACGAGCTGATCGCCGAAGTCCAGTTGGCCTTCACAGCAAAAACCGGCCGCGCAGAGCCGAGCCGTAGCACCGTCCAGCGCGCTATCAAAGTATAGCCCGTTCACATCAGCCCCCCGTCCCCCGGTTCATGAACCAATCCTGGGCTGATGAACCAGTTCGGGCCGTGTTCGATGCCGTCCTCACGCAAACCGAGGACGGCATAGCATGCAGAAGCCATCCGATCAGGATGACCGGCCAGAGCTCGAGGCGCTCCGCGCCCTGGCTCGCCTGCTAGCGCGCCAGGCCGCAGCCGAGCAGCTCGCAGCCTCCCGCGTGCCCTCCTCGTCGCTCTCAGAGCCCAAGGACGAAGAAGACCATGGCGTATAGCCCGCATCACCATCCCGAGACACTCCTGACCATCCGCGACGTCGCAGCGATCTGCCGCGTCTCGGAGAAGACCGTGCGCCGGTGGATCGAGACGCAGACGTTGCTCGCCACGCGCCTCGGTGCGCAGTGGCGAATCCGCCGTTCAGACCTCGATCTCTTCATCCGAGACGGGCTGCGACGGTGACCACAGATGTCCAGCTTTTACCAGTCATTGCAGTCGCTTAGCCGATATTCGGGAGAACGGTGCTCGACCATTAGTGACTGTTTTCTCTGCTACGGTTTCCCGAACTGGCCACCGTTTGCTCCCGTGTCCTCCCGTGTCCAACCTTATCTAATAAGG
>Ga0255775_1004026_pt1 | contig 11777 bp, 8 predicted proteins | sample 011ome_26_FD_179973 | JGI IMG/M metagenome (GOLD analysis project Ga0255775, IMG submission 179973) | Coastal salt marsh microbial communities from the Groves Creek Marsh, Skidaway Island, Georgia - 011511BT metaG (version 2) | ecosystem: Environmental > Aquatic > Marine > Intertidal zone > Salt...
CTTGCAGTCTTGATTAGCTTCAGCTTGGCTAGGGGCGTGAACGTCTTCTTCGTTTTATCACTATCGTTAGTGCCGTCATCATCCGACAGATCACTCACGTCATCTGTATTACCTGGACTCGAACCCGTCGCTTTGGCCTGATTCTCTACAAACCCTGCATCAATGTCCGCTTGCGTGAGTGTGTAGGTCGCCTCCCAAATGGCACTTTCGTCAACCGCTAAATCATCTGTCGCGCTATCACTGTCTTGATCGGACCCACCACTCTCATAGGATGGTACAGGCGGGGTGCCCGTGCCCGTAAAATCGGCTGAATTCTCAGCAACAGCCACATTCGTCAACGTCACGTTGCCAGGGTTTGACACGGTGTAGGTGTAGGTAATCACGTCACCCGCATCAACCCCGTTACTGTCTGGATCGCTGGGATCACTCGCCGTTTTGATCAGCTTCAAAACCGGTATCAAAATCTGAATTTTCAGTTCGGCTGTATCGGTGCCTCCGTTCCCATCGGATGCGGTGTAGGTAAAGACATCAAATAAATCGCTGTTGGTCGGCGTCTGAGCAGAAGCCACATAGGTGTAGCTTCCGTTGGCATTTAACGTCAATACGCCATAGGCTCCCGAGAGTGATTGCCCCACCGTACCTGAAGTGCCATCCGTCGCTGCCTCCTCTCCCGTTCGAATAGCCGAGACCACCAACGCGTCAGCGTCAGCATCTGAATCATTTTCGAGTACATCCTTCGCGCTACCGTTTGCAACTGATAACGTCTGGCCCGCTTCAACAATATTTGTATCATCAACGGCAATAGGGGCCGAATTAGAACCAGGCATTACTGATTCCTCTAAGTCATCGCCCTCCGTCACACCATCATTCTGATCAGCGGTGGCACGCGAGACTGCATTTGTCAAAGTTGAACCAGCCGTGCCCGAATCTACACTCACAGTTAACAATAGAGTGGCAACGTTTTTGTTGTCCGTCGTATCAGTCGAAAATTCATCTCCTTCCGTCTTTAAAGAGCCATTGTTATTGTATTCGGTTTGATCCGTCCCAGAGGCGATCGTCCAGATCCCAGTCGAAGCGTCATAACTCCCTTTCTCATTTGCTGGATCGATACTTCCGACATAAGACTTGTACGAAACAAAACTTAGTCCTGTTGGTAACGTGTCAGTCACAGACACGTTGAAAGCGAGTCCCGGACCCGTATTAGTCACTGTTACTTGGAATGTGACATTGTCACCTTCAGCCGGAGTGCTCGAGGAATCCTCATAAAGCGTTTTTTCGGTAACCAGATTTACATCAAGCTCTTGGAGATACTCTTGCAAGGCATCCCTTGTCCCCGCGGCATTCCCTGAGACTAATCCGCTCTCTGGAAGAGGCTCAGGGAAGTACTCGGATTCTATACTCGTTTCATTGTCACCATCTTTATCTGTGGCATTCTTAGTGAGGAGGACTATATTAGAGTCTTGGTAGCTCTCTTTGGCGGTGTTATCGCCATCTTGAACTTGGCAAAGATTCGCCACGCTTCCCAATTGTTTATCCTGATTAGGACCTGGTAAGAAACCGAAACCTTCAACCGTGCTCCCATCCGTTATCCGCCAATTGACCGCCCCTTCAACATCCCAAAATTTACTTGGATCTGCCGCCGAGTAGACTCTAAGTGTGCCGGTTACATCATTCCCTTGCTCAACATACAACTGTGTATACGTAAATCTGAACTCAGCACTGGCAATACCGCATGTGGCGAACAGTCTATAGTCGACTATCTTGTTGGGATTCTGACCTATCGTTCCTACAGCACCGCCGAAATCGAAAGGCAACCGCAAAAGAGCAGCAGCAGAAGCGGTGCTCGAAAAGTTGAACAAAGCCGCAAATAACGCGAGCCATCGCATGGTGTTGAGCAGATTTATTCGCACTAAATAACCCTCGTTAACTTTTTTTGCAAAGGAAGGGCCGCTTGAAACAGCTTCGACGAGGAAAGTGAAAGAAATTCCCCCACCCGCGTACCTTTCCGCGACGAACAATCTCAAACAGGGATTTTGCAAACAATGTTAAATTTATTTTTTTAGTGATATTTTGTAGCAATTATAGCTTTAATTGAATAAATTCAGTATTTATTAGACTTTCAGTCTATTTATTTCGATAGCAAGTTTCAACTGAAAAATATCAGAGCTGCTAATGGAGTTAGAAGTGAATCTAGGCAAAGCCAGCGATTCAAGTGAGGCAAAGAAAAATCCGCGCGGTCGTCCGAAAAGAGGCTCCGCAAATGGTAGCAAGCATCCCACGAGACGGAACCTCCTAGCCACAACCATCCAGCTGTTCGAGGAGTTTAGGGCCGAAGACCTGACCATTGAGCAGATCCTTCAAGCAAGTGGCGTCAGTAAAGGCTCCCTCTATCATCACTTTAGAGACGGTCAGGACCTCATTGATGAAGCGCTTCTTACGCGTTATGCAATTGGGATAGATGACAACATCGCTCAGATCGAAAGCGCCTTGAGTCAAGCGCATAGCAAAGAGGAGGCGGCACTGATTTTTCGTGCAATCACCCGTGATAGCCAAAGATCGAACCTGCGGGACCGACGAAGCGCCCGCATGGCACTATTGCTGCGAGCCGACAACGATAAAATCTTTGCTGAACGCCTCGCTCGAGAACAAAAACGCCTCACCGATGCCCTGAAGATTCAGATCGAGCAGATGCAAGCAAGAGGCTGGTTACGAACCGACATCGACGCCGAGGCGGGCGCACTACTGATTCAGGCCTATTCCATAGGTCGAAGAGCCGGACAGATCACCGAGGACTTGGTCTCTGAAGAAAAGTGGAACGATATCATTAATAAAGTCATAGAACAGGGGCTCATCGGGCTCACCCATGCCGAATCTAAAGCGATTGATGCGAGCGAGAGTCAACTGCTAAACCTGGTTGCCCCCTCATGAGAGAACCTCGAGCCTCCCAAGCCGGTGCGCTTTGGTTACAACGTGCCCTTCTTGAACACGGCATAGGTAATGATGATATTCAGGCAGCTTGCGGTATCGACTTTGATCGGATCCGGCGGTTTTATCCTTACTACCGATTCCCCATCTCAAATCTGACTAAGCTTTTTCGCTTTGCGTCTGAAAAACTCAATGAGCCCGCAATCGCTTTAAGGCTTGCCAAAGTGCGCCTCAAAGAGGCTCATAATATCCGCACGGCGGCGGCATCAACTGCGCCTACCAATGCCGATGCCATCAGGGTTTGGGCAAAGTATGCCACCCTGGATCTCAGCGAACATGCCGTTCATATTGAGCACGAGCGAGAAAAAAATGAGATCTCACTGATCTCCAAACAAAGCGCGAGTGACCCGAACACGTGGCTCTCTGAGGTTTTCTTGGGGACAGCTAAATCTCTCATCGCCTGGTTTACTCGGGACGACTTCACTACCCTAGGCGCAAGCTTTGAGCATGCTGCGCCTCATTACGTCGAAGAATATCATCGTCACATCGGGGGCAAGCTTCAGTTTGAGCAAAAAGACACCCGTATTTCATTTCGAAGCAAGCAGTTAGATCAGCCCCCTCCGAATGCGAGCAAGTTCATGCATGCTGCTTTTTGTGGTCAGGCTGACCGCCTTCTTACAGAGCTCTCAGGAGATGGCATTTCAATCGTTGAAATCAAACAAATGATTTACTACGGGCTGCAAGCGCGTCAAGTGTCGGCCCAAGACATTGCCAAACAAATCGGCATCGACCGCAGCACGCTAGCCCGCCAACTCAAAAACAAAAACACTTCTTACTCGACACTGTTAGCTGAGGTGCGCCAAGAAGCTGCCTTAAGATTATTAATGCAACGGTGTTCTGTTAACGAAGTTGCCGCCGAGTTGGCTTATTCGGAGCCGAGTGCCTTTCAGCACGCATTCCAACGTTGGTATGGCACTAGTCCAAAGCGATATCGTGAGTTAGTGCTTGCTAAAGACGCAAAATTTGCTAGCGATGCCAGCTAGATACGCTCGATGAGCATGGCGCACCAGACGAAACACCGCTTAGGTCGCCGACAACTTCTGCGAAACAGTGCTGCACTCGCGGCCTTTGGATTGCTGCCGAGGATGTCAGTCGCCTCCGCCATGGATTCCGCACCCTTGGAACCTATAAAAGTGCTATTTGACACCGATATTGGTAGCGATATCGATGATGCAGTGGCGCTAGCCTATTTAGTGCTCCGCCAAGACCTCCAATTACTCGGCATTACAACCGCTACGGGCGAAGCTGCCAAACGCGCAGCGCTTGCGCGCCAAATTACTCAGCAAGTGGGGCTCAGTATTCCGGTACTGCCGGGTTTTGAAGCGCCCCTTGCCATTCCTCAGCGTCAAAGGATCGCCCAACAAGCTATCAAGCTACCTTCAACCGTCCTGCAGGCCGCCTTGAAGACGCACAACCCGGACCTGGCCATAGATTTTATGGCGGAGACTATCCGGTCGAATCCGGGCGAAGTCACTCTGTTGGCCGTGGGGCCGTTCACCAATATCGCACGGTTGTTTGAGCGAGAGCCAGGCATCTCGTTGCTCCTTCGGGAAATCGTTATTATGGGCGGTAAGTATTCTGATTATCCAACCCCCTGGGGCCCCACCGAGTGGAACGCCATCGTTGACCCACATGCTACGGATACGCTATTTCGACTGGCAGAGTGCCCCATTCGCGCCTTTGGCCTAGATATCACTTGGCAGCTGTCCATGACGCCAGAAAAAGTCAGGGCCGCATTTGGTCAACACCCGCTCTTGAAAACCGTATTGGCGTGGAGCGAAGTCTGGTTTGCCGAGCGTGATCTATTGCACTTTCATGATCCCCTTGCAGCCGCTTGTATCAATTCACCGGATCTGTGCGCCTATACTCAAGGCGACGTGCAGGTGGACCTAAACAGCCCTAATACCGCTGGGATAACAACCTTTACCCCCAATCCTGATGGCAACGTTCGTATAGCCACTGGGGTCGATCACAAGGCATTTTTCTCAAAATTCTTTGGCACATTTTTTGTCAAAGGTGCAACGTGATGACGCTGGCACCCAGACTTCGCTCACTAAAGCAGCGGTGAGGCCAGCAGCGCACATGGCTGCAGAACTTCAAACGCCTGGGCGGCTCCTCGCCTATTATATCGGCGCGCTTGACCCTCAGCTTGCGAGCACCATTGAAACCAATGATCGCCCGAAATAACTGCCTGCTAAGCCCCATAGGCAAAAACCCGCAAACCCATTAGACTCGGGCACATAACACCAAAACCAAATGTCATGCAGGAGCGTTACGCCATGGAACATGTCAACGTGATTATTGTCGGCGCCGGCCTCTCTGGCGTTGGCGCCGCCGCCCATCTGAAGAAAAATTGTCCTGGTAAAACCTTTACGTTACTCGAGGGTCGGTCTGCGGTCGGGGGTACTTGGGATCTTTTTCGATATCCAGGCATTCGTTCAGATAGCGATATGCACACGTTAGGTTACAGCTTTAAACCTTGGACCGAAGCAAAAGCTATTGCAGATGGTCCATCCATCCGAAAGTACGTCAATGAAACTGCTGACGAATACGATATTAGGCAACATATCCGCTTCGATCATAAAGTCAAAACGGCCTCATGGGATTCAAGCCATGCGCGTTGGGTGTTAACCAGCACGCTTCCTGATGGCAGTAGCACGTCGGTCACAGGTGATTTTCTATTTATGTGTGGCGGCTACTACAGCTACGACGATCCACATCGTCCAGAATTCACAGGCGAGGCGCGCTTTCAGGGTCAGGTGATTCACCCACAGTTTTGGCCAGAAGATCTTGATTATCAAGGTAAGAAAATCATCGTGATCGGAAGCGGTGCAACCGCTATGACCATCGTACCCTCGATGACCCAAAACGGCGCCGAAGTTACGATGGTGCAACGCTCGCCGACCTATGTGGTCTCACGACCGGCAGAGGACAGAATCGCTAATACTTTGCGTCGGTGGCTTCCAGAAAAATTGGCCTACGCCATAACTCGACTCAAAAATACTACCCTGAGCGGCTACTTTTACCGCCGGACACGAACCCATCCAGAACGAACCAAAGCGCAGTTATTGCACATGGCCACGCAAAATCTCGGGGAAGAAATGGTCAAGACCCACTTCACCCCAAGTTATAACCCTTGGGACCAGCGCATGTGTTTGATTCCCGACGGCGATTTATACAAAGCCATCAATCAAAAGAAGGCTCATGTGGTTACTGGCGACATCGCAACTTGGACAGAAACGGGTCTCACCATGACCGATGGTACAGAAATTGAAGCCGATATCATTGTGACGGCAACCGGTATTACGCTTACCGTGATGTCTGGCATCCAATTTGATCTGGATGGCCGAGCCGTAAACTTTCCAGATACTTTTACCTATAAAGGCATGATGTATTCGGGGATCCCTAACATGGCGCACACCTTCGGCTATATTAATGCCTCTTGGACATTGCGCGCCGATTTGACTGCTGAATATGTTTGCCGGCTGTTAAACCATATGGATCAGAGCGCTCAGACGGTCGTCACCCCAACCCTGCGCGCTGAGGACGAGGGCATGCCGGCTCGTGATTGGATTGAGGATTTTTCGGCGGGATACATGCGCCGAATGATGCACCTGTTTCCAAAACAAGGGCATGACCCCTGGCGCAATACCCAAAACTACAAGCTCGATAAGAAAATGATCCGACAAGCGCCCATAGAAGACGGTGCCTTGGTCTTTTCTCAAGGTGGTGAGGCTGCGTCGGCGCCGAACGCTCCGGAAGCCATCTCTAAAGTCGCGTGATTCCATAAGCTCAAGTTTGACGACATCGTGGCACTGAGCGATGCTCAGGGTTTCAGCCAAACGGAACGCTTATGACGCTCAATCCCGAAACCGCCGCTTTTCTTGGACAGCTTGCCGCCGGAGTCGACCCAAATGCACCTGTCCCAACACCGACGCCAGCCAGTTCAAGGGCCGGCTATCTTGGCATAGCAGCCTTACTAGGCCCTGGGCCATCGATTCTCGAGGTTAAAAATGACACCATCCCCGGTTCATTGGGCCCGATTCCGATACGAATCTACCGTGATCATGCCCAAACGGATGCCCCATGCCTTGTTTACTATCACGCAGGCGGGTGGGTTATCGGAGACCTTGATACCCACGATCATCAGAGCCGACAGCTTGCCCAACTTACCCAAGCGACTGTGATCAGCGTGGATTATCGTTTGGCGCCAGAACACCCTTTTCCAGCTGGTCATGTAGATAGTCTCGATGCTTTAACGTTTATCTATGAAAACCCTAAGCTCTTTGGCATTAATCCTGAAAAGATCGCCGTAGGCGGCGATTCTGCCGGTGGTAATTTAGCGGCATATCTCGCCATCGCCGCCAAGCAAGTCAAGATTCCCTTGGTGATGCAGCTGCTACTTTACCCCGTTACCGATTCTCGGTCTTACCTGCCAAACGTGGATACTTTTAGCTACCCCTCCATTTTGGACAATGCTGACAGCCCACTACTTAAATTGTCGACCATGCATTTTTTCGTCCAAGAATTACTTTCTGGCCAAGATCCGTCGGTGGTCAGCGACTGGCGTTTGTCTCCCATGCTCTACGAGGATTTACAAGGTCTTGCGCCCGCTTATATCGGGGTCTGTGAGCTAGACCCACTGCGCGATGAAGGCATTGCTTATGGTGAGCGCCTGCAAGCCGCAGGCGTTGAGGTCTCTCTGTCTAATTGGCCCGGCCAAGTCCATTTGCTGATGCAGCTCGCGCCAGTAACCTCTGATGGCCATGCGTTATTGATGGATGTCGTCGATCATCTGAAAATCGCATTCAATGGATCCAGAAAGTGACGGCGCCAGTTGCGCTCGTCACAGGTTCTGCCAGGGGTATTGGCTTCGCGATTGCACAAGCTTTGATTCATGCTGGTTACCGCGTTATGGCGGCCGACCTACCGAGCGGTCAAACCTGGAATTATGAACTGGGCGACGCAAATACGCTTAAAGATCGACTCATGGCGACAGCGCTACCGGATAACCAAGAGCCCAGCGCCGCTGTTTGTGACCTTGACGTGACAGATCCAGACTCCTGCGAACAGGCGGTCCGCCATACCTTAACGACCTTTGGACAGTTAGATCTCTTGATTAATAATGCTGGGGTTGTCGACTCCGGCCCGATTTCTAGTTTTAGTGAAGCGGCGTGGGATCGGATATTTGCCGTAAATACCAAAGGCATTTTCCTCATGACTCGGGCGGCCTTAGCAGGTCTATCCCGTTCGGAAAATGCCTGCATCATCAACACCGCCTCGATCGCTGGCAAAAAAGGCGTCGCCAACATGGCGGCTTATTGTGGCTCTAAGTTCGCGGCTATTGGTATTACTCAGTCCCTGGCTCAGGAGCTCGCTAGCGAAGGTATCCGCGTTAATGCCATCTGCCCAGGTATCGTGGGGACAGCCATGTGGCTTGACCACCTGATGCCAAAGGCAAATGCCACCAATGAAGTGACGGTAGATTTTGAAGCGCGTTCAGCAGAATTAATTCCCCTAGGCCGTGCCCAAACCGGTCAAGATATGGCCGATGCGGTCTTATACCTAGCAAGCGCTCAAAACGTAACCGGTGTCGCCCTGACGATATCTGGCGGCATGGAAATGAATTAAGGAGCTGTAATGGATACTGCCCAACGACAAGCCCTCATGGCCCTGGATACGCCAACCATTTGCAATGCCCTCGAGGTTGTCGACCCGAGCCGCCGCGCCAGGGGCTTTAACATCAAACCTTTGGTTTGCGCACAGCCCAAATTGGCTCCCATGGTTGGCTATGCTAGAACCGCGAGGATTCGTGCGCAGCACCCACCTACGACACCGGTTGATAATTTGGGTTATTACCAATACATCGCCGAGGGCGGCGAGATACCCTCGGTTGTGGTGGTCGAGGATATCGATCCAATCCCGGGGTTTGGGGCGCTTTGGGGTGAGGTCAACACCAATGTTCACTTTGGGCTTGGTTGCCTTGGCGTTGTTACCAACGGATCAATTCGCGACCTGCCTGATGCACAACCAAAGTTTCAAATGCTTGCAGGCATGGTCAACCCCTCCCACGCCTATGTGCATGTGGTGGATTGGGGAAATCCCGTGACCGTGCACGGAATGGAAGTGTCTGAGCATGACCTTATTCATGCAGACCTCCACGGTGCAGTCGTCATACCGGCTGCAACCATCGATGACGTACTAACAGAGGCAGCGAGAATCATAAAACGAGAGCGCGTGCTAATCAGCGCGGCTCAACAAGATGGATTTAATATCGAATCCATCAAGGCGGCTTATCGTGAGATGGCCGACATTCATTGATGGGCTTAAACCCGAAGCTTGGCGCACGCTAGATGCAAGGCATAAAATCGACGGCGCTCTGAACCCAATAGGAACTCGGCGCACTGCAAGCTGGGCCCTACAGAGCACTCGGTTTAAGCGAGAGATTACTCTATCTAAGCAAGCGCGAGGTTAATCGACGAGGGCTTGGTAGATTTGGGTTCGCAATTCCCGTCGCAGAGGGTAAGTAGAAGAAGGCAGCAGCTGGGTCATAAAAACCACATACAGCGATTCTTCCGGGTCTAACCAGAAAAACGTGCTGGCTGCGCCGCCCCAATGATGCTCTCCGGTCGAGGCGACAATATTGGCTTTCACCGGGTCAATCACTACCGCCCAGCCCACACCAAAACCAATGCCTTCGTAATTGGTTTCGCTCCAAACCGGTTGCCCCATAGCGGCCATATCAGCGCCATCAGGTAATTGATTCTTTCGCATGAACTCTACAGTTTTCGGGGATAACAAACGTACTCCGTTGAGTGACCCACCCTGAAGCAACATCTCGCAGAACCGGCAGTAATCAAACAATGTTGAAACCAGTCCCCCGCCCCCTGAAAAAAAGGTTGGCATCTTTAAATAGGCACTGCTGTGCGCCTCATCCAATAGCTGTAGTCCCGGGTCTCGATCCTTTAGAGGGCTTGCAGCCGGCGACTTCGCGCCCATGACAGCGCCATTACTCGGCCTATAAAGCGATGCCAATCGGTGGGCTTGATCACTGGCGACCGCAAAACCTGTATCTACCATGCCTAACGGCTCAAATATTTCTTGTTTAAAAAAGGTGTTCAAGTCCTGGCCAGACCAAATTTCAACCAACCGCCCTAACACATCCGTCGAGACACTATAGTTCCACTGCGTCCCTGGCTGCGCGATCAACGGCAGTTCAGCCAACGCATCCACCCACTCGGCCAGATTCATCGCTTTATTCTGATCCAACCCACGCCCTCGATAGGCTTCGTCCACAACATTTTGATGCATAAAACCATAGGTCAAACCGGAGGTATGGGTCATCAGTTGACGAACCGTCATTCGCGTCGCCTGGGGTTCAACATCCTCTATTGCGCCACCGCACCAAACTTGGGTTTGCTCAAAAGCGGGAATGTAACGCGCAACCGGATGATCTAACTGAAAACATCCCCGCTCGTAGAGCATCATCGCCGCGACTGTGGTGATGGGTTTTGTCATCGAGAATATTCGAAGGATCGTGTCTTCGGCGAACGCCTGTCCTCCTTGTTGATCGGCAAGACCCGCCGTTTGATGGTAAACCAAATGGCCTTTTCGGCCGACGGCCACACTAGCGCCTGCTAATCGCTCAGAGGCGATTTGTTGATTAAGCCAAGCGCTAACGCGCTCTAGGCGCTCGCTGCTGATGCCAACGGCCTCAGGTTTAACATCGCTCACGGGCGTCTCATTCATCATCACCGTTATCCCTTATTTTCGATTATGCGTTCGGCGCCTTCCTCTCGCCGCCAGACCAGATCATTGGACCGGCTACCAAGCCTCGACTTCGCGTTCGATCTGATCACCTAATAAATTTAGGGCGGCGGCACGGCGGTTAGGCAGCGTGTAAGCAGGGAACAAAGCTTCCGTGCTCTCGTAATCTCTAAGTACCTGACGCGCAATCGTCACCTTATGAACTTCCGTTGGCCCATCTGCAATACCCATCACGAAGGATCCCAAAAGCATCCCAGAGAGCGGTAGCTCATTAGAGATACCCAGCGCACCATGGACCTGGATGCAACGAGACACAACATCGTGATAAACCTTTGGCATCATCGCTTTAATCGCGGCGATGTCTTTGCGCACTTTCAGATAATCATTGTACTGATCAATGCGCCAAGCAGTTCTGAGAACCATCAACCGGAAGGATTCCATTTCGATCCAGGAGTCAGCGATTTTTTCTTGTACTAACTGCTTATCCGCCAAAATCTCGCCTTTGGTCGTTCGTGACAAAGCGCGCTCACACATCATGTCAAAGGCGCGCTTAATTTGGCCGACCGTGCGCATCGCATGGTGCACTCGACCGCCACCTAAGCGCGTTTGTGCAACCGCAAAACCCTGCCCTCTTGGTCCTAACAAATTGGTTTTTGGTACCCGAGCGTTGGTATACCGAACATAAGCATGCGTACCATGTCCTGGCGGTTCGTCGCCGACGCCAACATTTCTAACGATCTCAACCCCTGGTGTGTCGGTCGGCACCACAATCATGCTGGCGCGGCCATGCGCCGAAGCGTCTGGATCGGTAACGGCCATCACAATTAAAAAACTGGCGAACCGCGCGTTCGATGAGAACCATTTTTCACCGTTGATCACAAAATCATCACCATCTTCGACTGCCATACAGCGAAACTGAGTCGGGTCAGCACCGCCCTGAGGCTCACTCATCGAATAACTCGAGGCAAGCTCGCCGTTTAACAAAGGCTGAAGATATTTAGCTTTGATTTCGTCCGAACCATAAT
>Ga0255775_1004041_pt1 | contig 11756 bp, 9 predicted proteins | sample 011ome_26_FD_179973 | JGI IMG/M metagenome (GOLD analysis project Ga0255775, IMG submission 179973) | Coastal salt marsh microbial communities from the Groves Creek Marsh, Skidaway Island, Georgia - 011511BT metaG (version 2) | ecosystem: Environmental > Aquatic > Marine > Intertidal zone > Salt...
TTCATATAAATATTTATTTAGATTCTTGATTCCCATATAATATTTTATTTATTAATTGATTAAAGACACATAAATATAGATATTATATTCAATTTTTTATTGTGAACTCCTTAGACACAATAAAAAACGATTGTTTAATATAGGTTACAAGATAAATTTTTATTGATTTTTGTTGATTATTGATTTTTGATTATTGATTTTTTATTGATTATTTCCACGCAATTCTTCTAGTTCAGCCTGCAGTGTCTTAATTAGTTCGTCTCTCTCTGCCATCTTCTCTTCTAGCACCTTATTTGCCGCTACCAATTGAGACATATTTAGTTCGGTTTCCTCTACGTCAGGAATCGGTTTGTGATTAATCTTGAATACAAAGTATCCGGGGACTCTGTCGCCATTATCATTTCTCACAACGAACCTGTGTGTATTTGAACCATCGTAAAACCCCTTCTGTTTGAATTGTCCGGCTGTATTTAGCTTGTCTCGTAGAAACTTCGCACCGTTGTTGTTGTTCCAGTATTCAAAATGAATAAACACCGACTTTACGGTCTGTCCGTCTTCCAACTCGCGGTCAATGAAATCTATGCGCTGAACTTTGCCGAGTCTTAGTTCGTTTTCAAGCAGTGACTTTAAATTACGGGGTTGAAATGTATGATAAGTATTATCAATTGGGTTATTCACTGACATGTTCGTTGGCAAAACTGGGATATACAGACTTCTCCAATCTTCATCGGTCAACTCCATAGTCGCGGAATCAGTAGCCGCATCAGGCGTTCGTGTAGGTTCTTCCTTTCCTGAACCGTTAGTCGCTTGACGAAGAGACAAATGTGTCATGGTGTCTCCATTTTCCCAGTGGATAGGGAATTCAGTAACGACGGTTACGTTCATGTTGCGAGTATCGGTAGTTTCACCGTTCAAGTATGTACGAATATCGCGAACAGCGGGAGTATTGTACCAGCATTCGAAATCAATAAATGCGGTCTTTGTAACAACCTGCGTGCGAAGGCGCTGATTGTAGTTCTTTCTTTCCATAATACGCACGGATGAAACTTTTCCAATACAGAAGACTGATTCGAATAAAGTAGTCACCCCTTCTTTATCATTATATTCACTTGGCAGACTCACCAACTGAAGACTAGTGTTTGTATTCATAAATTGGCAACTATCCATTTCTACGGTATCCTGCTGTGTCGTTTGATTTGTGAAATACACAATCGCCCGCTGAGGTGCAGCAGCAGCCATATACTGAGATTGGGGGTAGTATTGTTCTTGGGTAACGGAAGACATGATGAGATTAATATACGATTGTTCGTAATAAGTTGTTATATATGTTATAACAAAATGTTTTTCAATTTTTTACTTTACTAATGTCATTAGTTTCTTTTCCTTTTTTTTATTGTCTTCCTTTTTTTTGTTTGTTTTCCCCTTTTTTTGTTTGTGTTTCGTCGCCGTTTTCCTCCACTAAATTCAAAATCGTCTGGCTCATATCCAATATAGTCCGCAATACCAGCTATTTTTTCATTTATTAATGCTTCATTATCAGGAAACTTTCCCAATAAAAACTTTTTTAGGTTACGTTTTTTATCATCAACTGCCATATCATCTGGGAATTTTCCTTTTGGTGTGCTATGAAGTTTATACCAATCCTGAATAGCAATCGGTATCATTTTATTCGGATTATTATCAATAATGTTAATTATTGTATCACACGTTTCATTTTCTTTATCGGTGCTTTTCTCAAACGTACATGCTTGAACCAAAGATGTAACCATACGTTCCAAAATACCAGCCGAACAACTCATCGTTTCTCCATCACCTTTATAAGCATTCACGCAATCTTCAATAAACGTTGACATGTAAGCTTCTATGAACGCATCTGATTGTTTATCTACATACAATAACGCATAAAAAATAGGTTCAAGTGTGTCTGGAGACAAATCACTATAACTCATACCATTTAAGCGTATTTGTACTTGTTGGAGTTGCGTTGTTAATCTTTCATTAATATTAATCTTAGAAATAAATGATTCCAGTTTAGTTTGAATAAAAGTCTTCATATCAACTTGAGGATTAAATTTCTCATCTACGAGGGATGATAATACATTAATTAATTCGTTCATGTTTATTTTAGCAGATGATTTATGAACTTCAAATGCGATACTACCTATATCTTCATTATCCGTCTCATTTGATACATTCCAATTGCCTATCGGTTGATTAAATGCTGTAGCATTATAGAACATATCTGTCATATCTGTCACATTTGATACATTCCAATTGCCTATCGGTTGGTTAAATGACCCAGCATCAGAGAACATTCCATTCATATCTGTCACATTTGATACATTCCAATTGCCTATCGGTTGGTTAAATGCTGTAGCATTATAGAACATATCTGTCATATCTGTCACATTTGATACATTCCAATTGCCTATCGGTTGGTTAAAAGCTGTAGCATCAGAGAACATTCCATTCATACCTGTCACATTTGATACATTCCAATTGCCTATCGGTTGGTTAAATGCTGTAGCATTAGAGAACATATTTGTCATATCTGTCACATTTGATACATTCCAATTGCCTATCGGTTGGTTAAAGGATCCAGCATCATAGAACATAAACCCCATATCTGTCACATTTGATACATTCCAATTGCCTATCGGTTGGTTGAATGCTCTAGCATTTTTGAATAACATACTCATATCTGTCACATTTGATACATTCCAATTACTAATATGTCCGTATATTCTAATTGCCTCATCTTTATTACTCATCCACAGTGATACAGCTTCTCTAATTGTTTGATTTGTTAGAGCGGGTGGTGGTGGTCGTGGTCGTCCGAACGTTTGTCCTCCTCCTCTTTTTCGTCTTGTTTTTTTTGTTTGTTTTCCCCTTTTTTTGTTCGTTTTCTTTTTCTTGTTCGTTTTCCTTTTTGTGTTTGTTTTCTTTGATTTTCTACCCCCAAATAACTCCTCATTTTCCTTATATTGTGTAGTTAAAATTTCATCTTGTTCTAAAATTCCGTTTCGATGTATATATACGGCAACATCATATTGATTGTTTCCCTCAAACAATACTAAATCACCTGGATTCAGTGTGTTTTCTATATCGACCAACTCGTCTCTATCGTATATCGTTTGTTTAAACTCCATATGATATATACTTCTATTTTCTTTTTGGTGTTTCATAAGCATACATTTATTGAGATAGTTCCCGTCTGATTTTCATTAATAGTGTATCTATCTCCGGTTCTCTGCCTCTAATAAACCTCATTAGTTTTGCTCGTTTTGTTTCTTTCAATATTTGTTGTAAGTCTAAGTTTTGACCGAATTTTGCGTCAAGCGCATTAAATCGTTCCTCTCTATGTCTTGGATTCACACCTACTTCATAAAAGTCTGGGTCAACCACTATTTTCTTTTCCCGAAGAACATTATCTTTCGTTTTGCCCGTCTTTCCACCTGCAATACGTGCCAACGCAATATCCTTTGAAATTTCACTATCACTATCTAACGAGAACTTCAGGTAGAAATCTGGAAACCCTTTTTTAAATTGGGAACCTAAGAAATAATGTTCTACCGAATTCCAACGATGTCCGTCTAGTGTAAATGGAGCAATCCAAGCATCATCTAGCTTTTTACGCCAATTCTTCAACTTGCTCAGTTTGTTGAATTCCATTATATTTACATCTTTTATCTTCTCACCCGAACCTTTTCCTGGATTTGGTTGGGCGCTTGAATTACTGTAATACATAAATACAAGGTCTTTGTCATATAAATCCATATTCGTATAGTCATCGTCATCTTCAAGTGGTTTGCCTTCATTCACATCCAGTCCTAATTTTGTTTTAAAATTTCTCATATCTTGTATCATATAATAGGGTCCTGCGTTTCGTTCCATACACTTGTTTATAATTAGTGCTTTTATATCGTAGGGAACTTCGGAGAATTTCAGAATTTTCTTTTCTTTGTAAGTGATTAAGGTATAGTGGGTACCAGTATATGATGCGATTATATAGTAATCCGGTTTAAATCCTCCTTGTTTTTCTAACTCATCGTCGTTTAATTGCCCGCATGATAGAACTGAATCGAGGTCACCATTTTTATATGCAGATTCGGACATTATAATTACCTTGATATTTAACAAACGCTCAAGTGTTGATACAGCCCATGTATCCGCCCAATAATGTCGTGTCTTAATAAAATCCTTGAATTCATCCAGTGTTTTTATCTCTTTCATGTATTCAAACTCTTCCATTAGTTGCTTGATTTCCTTCTTGTCGGTTGCCATCTGCTTATATCGTTCAATAACCGTGTTTGCCTCCTCTAATAGGTCTTTGTTTTGGTCTCTACTTATTGAATTCTTACTTCTTGACTTTAATATTTGAGCGGATTTCTTTAATTTTTTCATTTCGTCTTCCATCTCCTCGTATTGACTATTGAATCCATTGTATAACATCCGATATTGTTTGAATATTTCTTCGTTTGCCTCGGTTGATAATAGCGCACGTAACTTTTCGACGGTTGTTTTCTTTCCAATATGTTGGTACGCATCGCGTATTACTGCGAAAAAACAGTCTCCGCTTCCTTCATTGTCTACTATACTATAATTCGTGTTCTTCATAAATTTTTCTATCCATAAATGGTTTGATGATACTTTATAATCTTTCTTGGTTTGTTCGCTCATCTCTTTATTCTCTTCTACTAATGTTTCGATTGATGGTAATGGGTCCATCACCGTGAATAATCCATTCTCTAATTCCTTCTCTGTCTTGTCTGCTACTACTGAACGTTTTTCGTCGGGAATATCCACTGCTAATACGTCTTCCGTATCCGAATTGTCTAAGGTTTCTACATCCCCCAACATTATATCTTCTTTTATTTGTATGGGTTCGGGGTCTTCTTCATCATCACTATCTGACTCATTATTGTCCTCTATATTAGCATCTGTGGGTAACACTATGTCTTTCATCATGCCGATAATATAATCATCATCTACAAAGAATATCAGATTCCCATTATCGAGTATGAAATCACCATCTTCATCCAAACTATCAATAAATCGACTACTTTCTATTTCCACGATGCCGATTTTGTCTTTGATTGTATCGTCTATTATTAGGTACACTAAAAAATAAATTATATTATGTGCCGAATATGTGTGCTTTTCTTTTCCAAGCGCAATCTCTATTGGTACCGTAAAATTAGTTGCTTCATATCGTGTTGATGCATGTCCCATATCTTCTTCGTCAATCTGCTTACTTTCATTATAATTTATTTTGGTTGGATGTATTACTGACTTGACCATACGTATATCTATATTATAGAATAGTATTTTTAATTCGTTTATGTGAATTTTACAGTAACCTAAATATAGGTTGATTTTGTATATCAACTTATATTTCTATGTCTTATTGCTAGTTCTTATTATATCGCTACTAGGGTTTACAAATTGAGGACATTGATGCGATGATTTAGCGATTTGGGTCCGCAATTAAATACATTGCTCTGTCTTGGTATGTACATCGTAAATATACAGTATGTCTACCGCCCGTGATAAGAAATGGTGCTTCATGTAACGCTGAAGATTGAAATATCCAAGCTTTAGCTTCTCATCATCACCCTTGTAGTGGTAGTTAAGGAGTTTGGCAAGCGTATCATCCGCATTGAAATAACGACCATTATTCTCGTTCTTAAGGTTGTGCTTCTCAACATAGCGGTGGATCTGCTTGCTTACGTCGGTGCGTGCCATCTCAGTACCGTGATCTACGCCAAGGAAGTTAGCCATCTCGTCACTAATCACCCATGGCGCGGTAAACCCAGACATCCGGGGTTCTGGGGGGATGTTTGTTATCCGACCAGTAGCAACCTCCCGATAGTACCAACCATCGTTGATACATTCACATTCATATTTATATGAATTATTATCTGTATAGAATGGACTGTCTAAATAAGAACAGAGCTGAATCAATGAAATCCATCCACCCACCACACATTTATAGTCGTAGTCAATCACAATTTGAAAATCTTCATCATAGTAAAATCCTTGACGCTTTTTATCCATGAGCTTGTGTTCTGTAATGGAGTCTTCTATCAAGGTTTTAATTTTTTCATCATAGTACAATCCTTGACGCGTTTTATCCATGAGATTGTGTTCTGTAATGTAGTCTTCTATCCCCGCCCAAATCTTTGATACAGTCATCTCAGTACCGTGCTCTACTTCGAAAAAGTCGGCAATCCGATCACTAATTCGTGCGGGTTTCAAAAAGATGGACATGATGCTGTATAGTGTAATACGATATATACATTTAGATCCTTTACATGGTACGAATCAATTTTTAGAACGCCGCGTTATCCTTTGTGTTATGCAAATTTTGTTTTCTTAATTCTTCTTTACAATATCCATCATATCCATAAACTTGAACTTAATTCGGGTAGTTAATCCAGGATAATCACTCACTTTACATTTTGAATATTCGGTAATTGAGTCGGTGATGTTTTTCCAACTTGTATGTTGCTTTAATTCACAGATTAGTTCTGAAATAAAAATGTATAAATTTTCAGTCAGTTCTTCTATAACATGGGATTGGGTACTCATACCTTTATTTAATGCGATTTTATCCAATAACGTATTTATCATCTTTAATATACATTGGATATTACATTGCTTTTCCTTGTATAGATGAATCAAAAACGTATTCATTGAACGACGAATATCATTTTGTTTGTTATTCTTACAGAATCCCTCGTAGTCTTGTGATTCATCCACATATTCAATCGTATCCATGTTCTCTATACATTCCATAACAAACTGTTCCTTACGTTCTTCGAAATTTGGGTATATCTTGAATAATTCTGTATATAATGTCGCATACATTTGGGAATAAAATTTATTCTTCCCCGCTACATCGAATAAGTGATTCGAGCATTCCATTAAATATGACTCGTCATTTAGTCCGGTCAATTCCTCCAAGTGCGTCATCAATAAATCTCGTTGGGTGTCGTAATTTTTAGGTGACAATTTATTAAATGTTCCGCGTATGTTTATCATTATTTTCTCATAATCCGTCTTCTCTATAACTTCTTTTTGCTTAAATTCAACCACTTTTCCCGAAGATAATAGTTCGGGTTTGTTGTTCCGTGGACGTCTATTCGGCTTTCGTTCTCTTTGTTCGTTATCCGCATAGGTATTTATGTTTAGTTGCTTTAGTAATTTATCGTATATAGATAATACTTCACTTGATAGTGCACTTTTGTTGATATTTGCCGCGATATCCGCAAATTGGTCGAGAGTGTATGTTAACATAATATTTAATAGATGTATATATACGTGATAATTTTCTATATTGGTTTGTTCTCTATATTTCTATTACGTTATATTCTCGTAAATCATTCATAATCATAATATAATATGAACTTTCTTTACCAATTTAATCTAAATAGCCAGAAGAAATCCCCGCCGTCGAGTCCTGATACTGAAGAGAAAAGCGATTCACCTCACTATACACCTTTCCAAATAGAGCAAATCCAATCATTCAAACTTCCTATTTCATATTTGCCCGAATCAGTGGTATATTCTATTCCAGAGGTAGTATCAACTGATTTAGAACTTATACCAAATAACACCACGTCTCAACCAGAGAAATCCATGTATAACTATCTGTTTAATCCAACACACCCTTTCTCACATTTATTAATACCTAACTGGGAGAAACAATACACAACTGATATTGAATTTTTACAACATACAAAGACAATTATCAATCGTTTTGATAAAGTTAGAGAACATTGTCATTATAACCTGGATTGTCGCCGTATTCTTGACATTTGGGACACAGTTAAACAAGACAAGACGTTTCTTGAGAGATATAGTTACATTGATTGGGATGTTATTCGAGACTTTAACCATTCACCTTCTTTTTTACAATTCATGTCTGTGGTTAATATTTCATCTCCCTTAATTAGCTTAATAATACCATTCATCTTTTTATTGTTTCCATTTGTTCTCCTAAAAATACAGCGGATTCCGATTTCGTTTAAGTCCTACATGGATATGTTAAAGAATCTCGCGAAACACCATTTTATAGGCAAAACCATTGCTACGATGCAATCATTTAGCTGGGAAAAGCTGATGTATTTACTCCTTACGGTTGGTCTGTATATGCTACAAATATACCAAAATGTAAACTCATGTACACGATACTACAATAACCTTCACAAAATTAACAAGCTGGTGATTGATTTGCGTGAATATGCGGAGAACTCGGTTGCTAAGATTACCTCGTTCTTAGACATTGCAAGTGACTGTACTACATACACGCCCTTCTGCGAAGAAGCCAAATTACATCGCGACCATTTGATTTTACTATGTAATGAATTGAGTGAAATAAAACCATTCGAGAACACATTCCATAATTTTTCAAATACAGGTACTCTTATGAAATGTTTTTATCATATATATGAGAACCCTGCATATGAAAGTAGTATCAAGTTCTCAATGGGATTCGAAGGTTACATAGATAATATGTTCGGCGTTTGTGACAATGTGAAGAACGGGAGCGTATGTTTTGCCGATTTTGATACAAATAGTAAATGCGAATTCAGAGAACAATACTATCCACCCCTAATGAATGAGAACCCAGTCAGAAATACATGTAAATTTGATAAAAATATGATTATATCCGCACCGAACAAGGCGGGTAAAACGACTATCCTGAAAACCAGTGCTATCAATATCATATTTACCCAGCAATTTGGCTGTGGATTCTACCAGAAAGCGAATCTGATACCTTATACACATATTCATTCTTATTTGAATATTCCCGATACATCTGAACGTGATAGTTTGTTTCAAGCGGAATCACGAAGATGTAAAGACATTATTGATACTATTATTGAGAACAATGACACACACCATCGCCATTTCTGTATATTTGATGAATTATATTCCGGTACAAACCCAACTGAGGCAGCTCAAGCAGGTAAGGCGTTCTTAGAGTATATGTCGCAACATACAAATGTTACTTTCTTACTAACTACACATTATAAGAAGATTTGTAAACATTTTAAACAATCAAAATATATACAAAATTACAAGATGGATGTCAATGTTCTCAATGATGGGAAATATGAATACAAATATAAAATTAAAAAGGGTATATCACATATCAAAGGAGCCATCCGGGTGCTTAAGGATATGGATTATCCAGAAGAAATATTACGTCAACTTGAATAATTTATTTAAATCCATTTTTTGTTTGCTATTGTCCGAACACATAGAGATACATAAAACGCCGGATACAATCAATAATGACCCAAACAAACACTCGTAATTTAGAGTCGAATTAAACAATAAATATGCTGCTAATAATGTTATTAACGGACAAGAATAAATAATTGGCGAAACTATTGATGGGTCATTGTCCTTCAATACAGTCACTTGCAGTATATTTGCTATAAATAAACCCGAAACTGACACTAAAATCACCCAACATATGTCATTGAAGTCGATTTTATTGTAGTCATCGCGTATTGTTTGGTGATTACAGAATCCAGTTACAAATACGCATATAAAATACGCAATCGACGCAAACACCAGTACCGATATTGGATGGTATTTGTCTAATAAATGTTTATACATGATTGGCGATAACCCCCATATGATAGCTATTAAGAATGCTACTAATATATAAGTTTCCATTATACATTAGTACTATATTTACTTTGTGAATAATATGATTTGTTCTCCTGTTTCCTTGTGAGTTGTTACATGTACGTTTTTATTATACATTGGTAATGTTCTCTTATATGTAAAATATTTCTTAGTTATACGGTTCATATCTTCCACTAAATTTAAATTATTTGTTGTTTTGTCAGAACCATATCCAGAAACGATATAACACAACCTGCCCCCAGGTTGGAGAACATGTTCGCATAATTGGATTGTTTTTTCCCAATAATTTTGTAACCAATCTTCGTATGTCTTGTATTTGGACGTACTTTGGTTCTTTCCTTCATATAATTCCAAACGATAGTAGGGAGGGCTGAAGAAGACCACGTCGAAATGTTCTCTATATTTCTTTACGAAATTAGGTATCTTCATTAAATCTTCTGACGGTTTACAGTATATATCAATGAGTTTGTCTTTGTAATGGTCTCTCGCAAACTTACTTGTTTTATCACAAACACTCTTAATTACATCAGTACCTACGTATTCCTTTACTGTAGGACATTCTAAAAATCCATGACAATAAGACGTCCATCCCAATGTAGGTGTAAATATTCTCGTTCCCTTTAATAGTCGATGATTTAAAGAATAAACTAAATACGGGTTCATAATAGAAGCTCTAAAGTAGTAAGAAGAGAACACGCTTCCCAATCGACCATTATTCATATAAAAGAGAGAACTTGGTGTCAATATCTTATAATCAATGACGTTTTTAAGGTATAAGTCCTTCAATACATCCATGTAGGTGGGAATGTTCTCTATGCCGGATTTTGTATTCTGTAATATATCCATCATATGCATACTTCGTATTATGTTTTTACATAATGGTTCTTTGTTATTATCCAATTCATTTATTTTCATAGGTTTGAGAACATTGTGTATTTTGATGTCATTTACTCGTAAAGACATGGTATAAAACCGGGTTAAATATTCATTACGGATTTTAACATGATTGTGTAATGTTCTGATATCATCCATGTTTATACTCTTGGATTTGACATAATCCGCCAATTTGATTGATTTATTTCCCGACTTTACAATTGCGTTCGAATAAAACTTATCAAAAGGCTGCTTTATAGTTGGACTCTTGAATATATCTAAAAATTCAGTTAAGGATATATATTCGGTCATTTACACTATATTGATATAATATCATGAAAAAGTCAAAAAAGAAATGGCGATGGTTTTCAAAATTGGACATAAAATAAATGTCCAAAATGGAAATACTCAACGGAGAATTAAAAACGGGTTTTTCAATATTTGCGATTTAGACGTAACCGCAGCCATTTACATATTTTCGTGTAATTTTGTGTTAGCATATAAAAAAAAAGTATATCATCCATTAAACAATTTAGGAACTAAAATCTGTATTCTAATTATATAGATTTGGAATACAATGGATACATATAAAGTTCAACAAAAACATCATAAATTTGAATGTGAAAAATGTAACTATACTACCAAGCGAAAAAGTCAATATGATAGACATCTATTGACATCTAAACATATAAGAATACATGAGAATACAGAAAAAAGTTCGAAAAAGTTCAAAGTGCATAAATGTGAAATATGTAATAATGAATATAAATTTCATTCTGGATTATGGAAACACAAAAAAACATGTTTGAATGGTGTTCCTACTAGTGTAGATGAAGATATACAACAAAATGAACCTATACATACTACTAATACGGATACGGATACGGATACTAATACGGATACAGATGTAAAGGTGCTATCCAACACAATATTTGAGTTGGTAAAACAAAATAATGAATTTAAACAACTACTCATCGACCAAAATGCGAAAATGATGGAAATGGCAGGAAATATGGGTAACAACACGGTAAACAATAACATAAACAGCAACAACAAGTTCAATCTGAATGTATTTTTGAATGAGAAATGCAAGAACGCAATGACATTGAAGGACTTTGTGAAATCTATCAATATATCCATCCAAGATTTCATAGAGACGGGAGAACGTGGATTCGTAGACGGCATTTCCAATATCATCGTAGAACGGATAAATGAAA
>Ga0255775_1004051_pt1 | contig 11737 bp, 5 predicted proteins | sample 011ome_26_FD_179973 | JGI IMG/M metagenome (GOLD analysis project Ga0255775, IMG submission 179973) | Coastal salt marsh microbial communities from the Groves Creek Marsh, Skidaway Island, Georgia - 011511BT metaG (version 2) | ecosystem: Environmental > Aquatic > Marine > Intertidal zone > Salt...
AAATCATTAATGGATGGGTACCACATATCATCAGCTTCATATTTATACATTTGATCTGTAAACGTTTTACTAGCACCTCTTTTTTGAAAGAACTTTGCATCTTCTTGTTGATCATGCAATAAATCTAAAAGTGTTAATTTATCAACCCTAGCACTTGGCCTAGCGATACTATATTGATGAAATCCTAAGTCAGCATCTTTATAAATATATCTTGTATTGCCTGAGATGTAAGCAATAGTACATGCAGATCGACATCCACCATTGGTATGTGTATTAAGACTATTCAACAAGATAATCTTTGAGAGTTTTTTTGCCTCATATAACAAACCACCATCGCTATTTAGTACAACAAATTCAATGGCTTTATCCTTTTTTAGTATTTTTTCCACCTTATCTGAGATGCCATAATCAAAATCACCATTAATAGTGATGACTCCATCTTTAACCGATGTATCATAGTTTTTATCCTTGGATAATATAAATGCATCGTAATATAGTTGCTTATACCATTCCTTGTCTTGCATTTCTGCGCTAAAACTCCCCAAAACACCCATAATAACAAGGAATTTAACAATGCGCGGCCAAAAGGTTTTTCCCGTTTTTTCTGTTGTGTTTGTTGCGCTACGCCATAGGCCAATAATTTGCCAAGGGTAGATAATAAGATATATAACGGCCATTATAATGAGCATAGTTCTTGAGTAAAAAACTGGATTCTCATTAATAGAGAGAGTAATCCAAAAAACCACGATGAATGTAAATACAATTGATAAGAGCCAAAAATTAACCCAGTAAGATTTGGCTAAAGAAAGCTCTCCATGCCAATGCCTAGAAAAATACCCTCGCTTAAGAGTTGGGATCTGATCTTCTAATTGCTCGTTTGCTGTCATTTAAATTGTTATTTTTTTAGCATTACCCTTTGATAAGCTGACTGGATACCTTTTGCCATTCTTAACAATTTTATCGGTCACTGCATTTTCAAGATCAACATTAAGCTTATCCGCCATGCGAATCAGATAAATCATAATATCTGCCATTTCCTCTTTGACGTGTTCGCTCTCACTAGAACTCATAATCGCTTCGGCTTGCTCTGGTGTTAGCCACTGAAAGATTTCAACTAATTCAGATGCCTCAACAGATAGCGCCATAGAAAGGTTCTTAGGATTATGAAACTGATCCCAGTCACGTTCATTAGTAAAATATGAAAGTTGTTTTTGTATGGCTTTAATGTGCATTTTCTAATCTATTATGAAAAGTTGGTACAATAAAAATACACTAAAACAAACAAGGAGCAGTCCTATAATTTTCCCTATAATAAATCTTATAAAGGTTGGACTATCCTCTCTTTCCATAGCAAAAACCCAGCCAAGGCCATAAAGCAACGGGATAAGTATGCCAATTAACTGTAGTATCAAACCTACTGTTGGACTTATTTCTATAGAAATTCCACGAAAATTAATCACTTCACCATAAGAGTGGGAGCTGAACAAAATTAGGATCAAAGATAATAAGCTTTTCATTTTTATCTTATCCTTTTGTGAAAATGTTGTGCCTTTGAATGGAATCTCTCGTCCGCCTGGAAACAAATCACAAGCCAAGCCTCCAACAACATCACCCTCCTTAAACCTTGCTATTGTGGCAGTATTAGGTGGTGTTAAAGCGGTTTTATTATATTTCTTAAGCCAGAGTGTCTTCTGACACTGAAGTCCTTTGGTATAGAGGGATTTTGATAGGCTAGTACTCATTAATTTCTATCAACAAACAAATATAAAACTATTGTACTTCATTCAACAAGTGATTAAACAATGTACTGATATATGAGTCTTGATTTTCTTTCTGAAATAGAACATGGTTATTCGAAAAATCTTTATCTGAATCATTAGCAATACTCCACCAATCGATTTCTCGTTGATAAGTGTTTGAAACAATGAATGAATCTAATACTATATCGGAATCATTTAATCTATTCTGAATCTCTTTAATGGTTTTATGAAATTTAACCTTTGGATCATCAAACCCATGTACACGGGTTAGCCCTTTAGGATCAACAAAACAAACATACTGCTTACTGCCAACTACCATCCATAAAATAAAGTCTGGATAAAAATTACCAGCTTCAAAGAAGCCCACACCTTTGCCTTTAGACTGATTGCGCAGTAGATACAATTCTTTTCCCTTAAAAAAAGGTTTGTTATTTTGGTAGAACTCTTTTAAATCCTCAACAAAGTCCCTCTCGCCTTCATTTAATGGCACCGGCGTAAGCTTAACTACGTCATTATTTTTAAAATAAATAAGCGGCTGGTACTGGTGTCGTGAGAAATCAAAAGCCTTTAAGTTTCCAAATGACCATGAATCTCTAAATGTTCCATCTGTTAGCTTTTCCTTAAGTTCCGTAATTTTATTAATCCAATCATCCTGAGTAACATCGATACTAGCTTTATACTCATCAATAAAGTTATCATCTGTATCTTCTACATTGTAATATTGAAGATGCGGCCCCTCGTACTCTTGCTTTCTATAATGGTAGTACCTTTCAGCGTACTTCTTCAATAGTGATATGGCAATTTGTTGCCACATGTTTATACGTTCAAAATTCTTAACTTCTAACAACTCTTCAGGTATTTGTAGACGATACCAGCTAGGGTCAGCCAGTAATTCTGAAATTCTGGTTCGATTTAATTGCAAGTTGTACCAGGCTTTTTCATTTTTATACTGGGCCAATTCAAAATATATAGTCTCAATATTTAAGAAAGCTAATTGCTTAAAACCCAGAATTCCTTCATTAAGGTCTACGCCTAAGGCGCTTACACCACCTATCCCCTTGCCTTTTGCTTGAATTTTTGGATACCAATTTAACGTTACCTTGCCATGCATATCTCGAGGCTGCCCTTCAAGCCAAGGTTTTTTTGCTCGCTTGAATGAAGTAATATCACCATCAATACGAATTAATTTTAGATCATTCCGTGAAAGTCTTTTTAGAACAGGAAGTGTTATAACTTCTGTTGTTTTTTCACCAACACCTTCTGCCTCTAGATATTCTTCAAACTCCTGCATATAATTTGAACGAATACCAAATACATTTAAGGTTTCTAAATGTTCAATATATTTTGGATGTTTTATGCCAAATACATACTCACTTCGCTTTAATGAAAAATCATATCCCTTTAAACGAACGCCTCTGCCAAAAAGCTGAATAATTTCAGAACCTTCAGATCTTCCAACATTCATTAACCCCATTGAGCTAACACGCCATGAGCTCCATCCTTCTGTAAACTTCTTGGCACCAATCAAAAGATTAACTATTGAGCCTTTCTTATTAATACCCTTAAATAAAGAATCTGAAAAGCTTTGATCTGTTACAACTGTATTAACAATACTCTTATCTATAACCGCATCTTCACATAGCTTTATTAATTTTCCAGAATCACCGACATTAATAACGCCAAACCAATCACTCTCTCCAACTCTTAAACCAATTTCACCACCGCTACCCTTAAGATGGACTACATGCAGCATCCCCCCAGTCTCAGTATTAAATACACTTTTAAGTACATCATAAAATACTTTACTAGCATCTTCAGTTGACCATATTTGAGATAGGTATTTAAAAGCACCTGAAAAAATCAACCTATCTTTACCATCTCTTAGATCATCTTGCTGTCTCAAATAAAGATCAATGAATTTAACCGATTCACCACTATTATTAGATACAAATCTTGCTAAAAATTGGATAATAGCCTGAACATCTGACACTGTTTCTGCATTTGCTATATTGCTAGCATTTACCTTACCACCAACAAATATCCATAGTGGATCTGCTAATAGATATTCAGCAAGTGTCTTTTCTTTATCCTTAAATAGTCGTTTCTGCTGGTAGAAACGTAAAATACTGCCTGTTAAATATAACTGAACCTGTTCAAGTGTCCATGCATCTGCAAGATTAAGAATAAAATGATCCTTACCATAACCATCCCCATGAAAAAACTTATAAGAATAATCAAACATAATGCATTTTGCATATTGTTGAATTAATTTATATTTAGGCGAAGGCTTACCCTTCCCAGCTGGCGCTAAATCACCGCCTGATGCCGCCTTAATTGCCTGACCAAATGTTGCAGAATATTCAAAGGAAAATCCACTTTCACAAAGTAGGTTCCGTTTTGCCATCCAGTCTTTACCACTTGCACCCCTATGACCCTCATCTACAAGAACAAGATTGTTAGATTCAAATGACTCAACTGCTACTGTCTTACCATCACTAGACTTGCCAACTTTATCTTCAGTTTGTAATTTATGAATATCGATAATTTGCACTGACGATTGTGTAAATAAACTACCACCTCCTTTGACAAATAAGTCAGCACCAATATTTGAACTGCCCATTTCTTCTTGATGCTGTAATGACAAGCCTTCATTTGGTGTGAGCAATATTGTTCGATTAAAGTGAGCAAATTGTTTATATTTATTCAAATAATACTGAAACTGTAAGATATTAACATGCATGATTAAAGTCTTGCCACCACCAGTAGCAATCCATACAGCTAATTTATTTAGGTCTGATTCAACAAAAGGTTGTACACGTTCACGCTCAGATAAGTCATTATTAAATTCAACAAGAAAGTGATTTAACTCATTACACAATGCATTTTTATCTAAGAAATAACGATCTAAGTAATACTCAGTAAATAACATTGATAAATACTGAAAGTAAAGTGGATACAGAACATTGCCTGTCCGATTTCTTTTCTCAGTAATTTGTCGCCAAAATCTAACAATATTGTCATCATATTGCCTTAAACTATCATCTTTTACAGCCCTATCAGACTCAGAAATCCAAGTCATTAACTGATATAGATACTTACTGCTATTTTCCTCATCAAATCCGATTAACGCATCATCTGACAATGTTTTACCCAGCATCTCAAGATTCTCAACACCAAACTGGCTGAGCATCCATTTACCAAGAACTAACTTATCTTCAAATCTTGTTGGCATTAAACATCCTCTACATCAAACATAAGGCGTTTAAATTCTATCTCAATCATTTTTACTATTGATCTAGGATCTTCTAAAGTATGATCGCCATTAACATAAATATGATCAAATTCACTATCTCTTGGATTGTATCCCTGCTTATCCAAGAAATCCTCTAATGCATTGTTGTCTTTTTCTTTGGTATTTCTCCATACAATTAATACAGATTCGTCTTGAAAATTTGTACCAATAACAACTTTAAAACCTTTCAATACGTCAATTGTTTTAACCTTTAAACCAATTAAATAATTAAAGGTTTCTACTAAATCAACTATTGTTTCTTTGGTAACTCCAACACTACCTGTGCCAATATTAAGCTTATAATTAAAAGGATCTGAAAATTGATCTATATTCAATAAAGATGAACTGTTAGCTGCTTCTATGTCTAACCAATATCCTAGCATATAATCTTCTTTTAAATTAATACTACTTGTTAACAAGTCTTTTTTGATTTTATCACTTCTTAATTCTAAATTATTGAGAGTGTCTTCATATGCCTCTAATTTAGAATATTTAAAACAATGCGAAACCCCACTTTTGAAATTAACAGGCTTTCCATCTTTCCATTCTTTAGAATAAACTGACTTTTGCACTCTTGGTTTTAACACCTCATCAAAATGCTTACCCATTTCAACAAGCACATACTTTCTCATGCCATTTAATTCCTCTCTATTAAGATCTATAACTGCTTGAGCGGTTGTCCCAGAACCTCCAAAAAAATCGACTGTAATGGAGGTGTTATCCTTCCCAATAACACTATGAAGAGAGTCTTTTGTAGAATGTATGGATTTTGGATACCCAAAAGACCCCCTATCTCCAAAGAAGCTTTGAAGTAAGTTTGTACCATGAGATGATGCATCATATTTTGAATCTACCCAAACTGTTTTTGGTTTTCTCCCATCCTTTATTCTATCTTTTAATTGAATTGAGTAAGAGTCACCTCGATTTTTCACAATAAAATCACCATTTATTGCATATTGCATTATTTTCCCTCTATCAGACCAACGCCATACTCTACGACCCCCCGTTGAATCAATAGGGGTAATTTCAACTATATCTGCAGGGCTTGTTTCAAATAAAATATCTAAGGAGTACTCTTTAACCTCTGAAGAATCATTCAAAAGAAAAAATGCCGTATTAGTTTCATATTTACTATGATGATCATAAATCCTCTTGCCTCCAACGCCAATAATTTTGTCTAATGATGGAGAGTAATAAATTGAGAATTCTGAATTCGGTCTATCACTTGGGGTTGACAGTCCACCACTTCTTCTGAATGGTAATAATCGATATTCAGATATTTCATCAGAAAAACTATAGGCACCTCTTTGCTCTTTTGATAAAGTTTGATCAATAATGTTAACCAAATCAGGATTTGGCGCATATGCCAAATAGTAATCATGGCTAGTTGCATAAAAACTGTTAGTTCCACGCCCCCTTGGATTGCTTTGAGTAACTATCGTCCCAATGTACCCTTCTGGAAAAATTCCATCCAACAATAATTTTAGGTGATAAACCTCCTCATCATCGATTGCAATTAATAAAACACCATCATCATCTAGAAATGTTTTTGCAAGTAAAGCCCTATTGGCAATCATGGTAAGCCAAGACGAATGACGATACAAATTTTTGTAAATAAAGGTCTCTTCTGAAGTGTTATAAGGCGGATCTACATAAATACACTTAACCTTTTCTTTATAGTAAGCTTGAGAAAGGTTAAGTGCCTGAAAATTATCAGAATTAATTAACAGGCCATTCAATTCTTTGTCTAAATTTGTAAAAGTTGCAGTAATTTCATCTTTCAAGGACTGGTTAAAGAATTTGGTATCTACAATTAAATAACGATACTCATCCATTAAAATAAATTTAGATAAATTTATCTCTTTATAATCGTTGTTAAATTTTTCCAAATCTATAGAGAATAGCCTTTCCCATTCATTAATTTGATCTTCATTGCTAAATATTTTCTCAAGAATGCGTGTGTGATCTACTAAATGATCTAAAGTTATGCAATAGTTAGTTTCAATGACAAACTTCTTTTTTAGCCAAAGTTTTTTTTGAAAATTTTCCAACTGCGCCAACATTCGAATAATCTTCTTGGCAATAGAGCGGATAACCTTTATCTTTCGTAGCTGCTGCTCGGTTACACCAAACGACGCTTCACCAATATCATCTAAAAACAATACTTCATTTTTAATAAAGAAATCCAATTCTCTATTTAAAAAACCAGCCAAATCTTTATGAATAAAATAATCAAATGTATTTCTAGCAGTATATTCGTTTAGGTGACGCTCTAGCAATGTGCGTTTGGGTTTTTTATCAGTAGGTGCTAATTGACTTAGTAGCACCAACCAGTCATCAAATCCAGTTTGTTCAAATACAACTTTAACAGCTTCTTCATTTAGCTTTTCTTGCTTCTTTTTACCAATAGGCAAGAAGTTAAAATGAATCAAAAGCTCACCATTCTCTTCACTTAACGGATACTCTTTATCCAATACAAAGCGGCGCTCTTCACCAGATTTTTCCTTAATATTATCTTTTTCTGCATCTGCTTTAACCAGCTTAATGCGTACACTTTTTTTATCATCTTCAACCGTAAACGCATAATCACGCAAATGCTCAGATGATTTAATATAATATTGGTCATGGTTGGCCCAATAAAGCTTTACTTCTTCGCCTTCATAAGGGATGGAATATGTATCTGCTTTGTAACGACGCTTAGAAATAAAATCACCCTTGTCATAATAGCGACTAAAGAATGTATGAAGCTTTGAAAACACGTCATTTTCAATTGCAACTGCATCTACTGATGAATCTATACGCTGCCTAATTTCAATAACTGGGTCGGTCGTTTCAGGATTAAGTGCACCAAACTTTTTAGCCTGCTCGATTGCCGTCTCTAGCTCTTGTTGGAGGTCGCCTCGTCCTTCTGAATTGTAATCTTCAAAAGATTCTTTAACCTGAGACAATAAATCATTCTCTAGAAAATCATTAATATCATCACGTTTCTGATTCATGATGCGATAAATACCGAAGTCTAGATCGGCCTTATCCATTTCAAAGATGCTTTGTAGCGTTTTAACTAGCTTTTTATATGATTCACTCATTTTCTTGTTTTCCTAATTTAATATTCTAACTATTATAGATGTTAGACAACCTGCCAACGAATCGTAAACAGCTCTTCAGTTGTTGTTTTTTGATTAAGACGTTTCTCTAAAGCATCAATCAAATCGTCTCGTTTTTCAAGAATTTCATCTTCTACATCAAATATTTCTTGACGCTGTCTTCTTTGTTTTTTCTCAGCTTGTTTAATTTTTTCTTGAATTTCTTTTTGCTCTTCAATACTTGGTGCTAATCTTGATTCTCTCTTTAATGCACGTATCTTTGTTTTGGTATCCAATAGCGCTTGCTCAGCACCTAATACTTTATCATCTGCCCATTTTTCCAATCTATCTCGCTCAACTTGAAAATGCTGATTGTTGACCTCTAATACCTCACTGACTTTCGCCTCAACTTGACGATGCTGAGTACTAATTAATTTTTCATTATAAATCGCCTCACTCTCTTGTTTTATACTGCCGAAACATGAAAATAACTTTTCACAAATCTCTTGATCAAGAACTTGATTATCATCACTCACTGCTGTGAATATTAAATACTCTTGTTTTTGAAACGAATCAATACTTAGTTTATTAAGTACAAGTACGCCTGACTTACCTTTTAGTGTTTCAACTGCTGAGATCTTAGTTGGATGATTACTATAATCAAATTCCAAAGTATGATGATTGCTATTTAACGCTTTAGCTGTATCCAAAACATACTCTCCAAGAAGAGAATTCATCCTATAAATATGATGGTGTTCAGATGGTTCAGTACCTTTTTGTATTAGCTCATAATCGCCTTTAAATGATGCAGTACTTGACTCTTGATAAACAGGTAGTTGTTTTAATTTAAACTGATAATTGCTATCATTAAATTTAGCATAGTTAGATAATTGATGTTTAGTTGTTAGCCAGAACCAGCGAGCAACTTTATCTAGCCTTTGCTCAGCTTTATCTAACTTTATCTTCATTAGATCATGAATATCCTCATCAAAATTCTCTAAGAGCATCTTTTGAGTTTCTTCCATTTTTTCATTAATATCTAATTCGAGCTCCTGCTGCAAACCTTTAAAAGCATTATCTATCTCGTCAGGCAAACGACAAGTTTCATATATTTCTAAAATTCTTTTTTCAAAATCAATTCCATTTTCAACCTGGCCAAGAATACTATCTGATGCACCAAAAACACCATCAAACAAACTAAATTTTTCAGTAAGTAACTCTAATACTCGTCTATCCGCCTGGTTGCGCTTGTTTAAGAAGTTGATAACCACAACATCGTATTTTTGCCCATAACGATGACAGCGACCAATACGCTGTTCAACACGTTGCGGATTCCAAGGCAGATCATAATTAATCAATAAAGAACAAAACTGCAAGTTGACACCTTCTGCAGCTGCCTCTGTTGCAATCATGATTTCAGCATCAGTCTTAAAGTAATCAATCAAAGCGCTACGTTTGTCTATCTGAGCAGACCCTGTAATGCTGTCAGATCCCTGATTATCCATCTTCCACTGATCATAGATTTCTTTAGCTTTTTGAGTATTATTTGTACCACTAAATGTAACTACTTTATCTTGGTATCCGTTGGCCTCTAAGAATTCAGCCAAATATTCTTGCGTTCTACGGGATTCTGTAAAAATAATAACTTTTTGCAGTGCACCCATTTCTGACATCCTGCTAAAGCCAACATCAACTGCTTGCAATAATGCCTTTGCTTTAGTATCAGTCCGAATACTGTTGGCTTGTTCTATAAAGCCTTCTAGCTCTGTAATTTCTGTATTGATTTTTTTAACATCGATCTTAGTTTCTTTGTCGTTACTCTCTTCTTCTAACAATAAGCCATCGTCTAAATAATCATCTTCAAGATCATCGTCTTCTATTAACTGTTCTAAAAAATAGTCATTAGTTAATTTATCATCACGCAACAATTCAAGTCTTTTTTTAATTGTCTTTAGGGTATTCACAACAGCATAAGAAGAAGATGCCAATAATTTTCTTAATATTAACGAAGTCAGGTGTCTTTGCTGCTTTGGTAGAGCAAATGAATCTTCTTTTTCTAAAAAATCAGTAATAGAATCATAAAGCCTCTGCTCTTCATCCGTTGGATTGAAAGGCTGTGTTATTGTCTTTCGCTGGGTATATGGAATATATTCCAACACTTGCTTTCGCAATGTTCTATGAACAAACGTATCAAGCCTATCTTTTAATTCTGGTATATCCCCTGCTGAACTCATGTATTGCCTACGAAAAGCTTTATCATCACCAAACAGATGCTCATCAATAACAGTTGACAAACCATACAGTTCAATCAAAGAGTTTTGCAAGGGTGTCGCCGTAAGAAGCAATTTTTGTCTTCCGTTTAAAGCCCTCTTTAATGCTTGCCCCATTTTGTTTTTAGGTCTAAATGAGTTTCTTAACTTGTGAGCCTCATCAATAACAACCAAGTCCCAAGAAATACTCACAAGCTCATCCTCAAGTCGTGCAGCATAATGATAGGACATAATTATTATCTTCTTTTGGAGTAATGGATTGTATACACCTGATTTTTTTAGTTGGCGCATCGTTTTTGAATCCAAAATTTGACTTGGTAAGTTAAATTTTTCTTGCAGTTCGGCCGCCCACTGTCTTCTTAATGAGGCGGGACATATAATAATCAAATGTCGATTTCTTTCTGCCCAGTATTGACTTAAAACTAATGCCGCCTCAATCGTCTTCCCCAGTCCAACTTCATCAGCCAGTATCACACCCTTATTCAGTGGATTTGATAAGGCAAATAATGCAGCCTCAATTTGGTGTGGATTTAAGTCTACAGAAGCATCGAATAAGGATTGCGATAAACGATCCACACCATCAGCCGAGTGTAATAGCGTTAGCTCATTTGCGTAATATTTTGCGTGGTAATCAGTAATCATAGTTATTGTTTGGTATTTTTACATAAATTGTACAACTTGAAGTGTACTGTAAATTTTTCTGAATTGAGAATATTGATACTACCAGTCATCGAAAAAATCAAGTCTGCCCATCGTGGAAAGTAAATAATAAATAATATGTACTCACAAGGCAACACATTAAACTTTTCTACTCTTTCTCCTTACAAATTACCTGCACGGTCGCCTCTTTTGCTTCAGTAACAATCTGGCTAATTTCTTTAGCGCCATTTGATTTTCTAACTTGATAATCTACCATATTTAGATCCATAAAGATCTTAGCCATGTTTGACTTGACAGCGAAATTTACGTTCTGAGCAGGTCTGCTGCCTGTAATTTCAGAAGATGATTCCAGTCTTGAAACAATAACACCAATCACATTGCCGTTGTCGTCAAGTAGTGGGCCACCTGAGTTTCCTGGCTGTACGGGCGAGGTGAGCTGTAGTTCAGCAATGTTGTTTTTAAAGCCTGTGAGTGCTGCAATATTGCCTGAAGTGACTTTAAGCTCTGATCCTAGTGTTGATGAGAATGGATAGCCTAACGCTAAAGATTGCTCGCCTGTCACCACAGGCTTGCGGTTTCTGAGGTACAGAAAGCTATTGTTGGGCTTGCCTGTGACTAGAATTGATAAATCAGTTGTTGAATCTGTATCTAATAATTTAGCACTTGACTTAT
>Ga0255775_1004059_pt1 | contig 11721 bp, 7 predicted proteins | sample 011ome_26_FD_179973 | JGI IMG/M metagenome (GOLD analysis project Ga0255775, IMG submission 179973) | Coastal salt marsh microbial communities from the Groves Creek Marsh, Skidaway Island, Georgia - 011511BT metaG (version 2) | ecosystem: Environmental > Aquatic > Marine > Intertidal zone > Salt...
GATCTCAAATGCAAATTCGATGACGCCGATACCAGTATCGTGAGTGCGACATTTGTCTCAGAATCAGAAATAACCTGTACGATTTGTACTGTCGTCAACGGGAGATGTAACAATCCACCAGGGAGTCCTTTGCCTTGGCTCTCTAGTGGGGCTCCTGCTGATGTTTCTGTCGCAGTCACACTAAACGGCCTTGATTATGGTTCATCGACTGGGAGTTTGAAGCTCTATGGTCCACCGGCTGGAGTCAAAGTTTTATCCATGGCACCTACGTATCGCGCGTTCAAGGCGGATTCAACATTCTCTCTGGATTCATTTACAGTCGGACTCGTTGATTTGAATGGCTTTTCTATTCCAAATGACATGGGAATAGGAGGCTCCAAGGGGTTCACTATATCAGCTGTTCTAAATGGGCCATCGACGGTTGCTATTGTATCGTCAACTGCCTCGGCGCAAACAGTGAATGGTGTAGTGACGTTGGCGCTTGAGTTGGATGACGTTCCGCCAGCAGGTGAATACACGATAACGTTCACGGGAGCTGATTGTACCGACACAAGCTGCTCAAATAATTTAGTTACTTCAGCGCACGCCTATTTTTCGGTAGAACCTGGGTCTGCAAGTGGATTGAATGTGGTACCCGGTTCGTCCCGCGGCAATCCTCTGTACATTACGGATGGCGCCCTGTTCCCATCTGATGTGGTGATACTGTCCGGGGCTAAGACGGTAAACGTTGGTCACCTCACTGTTAGTATCATAGATGTGGCAAGAAATGAACTCGGATCATTATCAACAGAGGATATTTCAGTCACAGCATCTCTTGTGGTTGGGAGCGTCGACACAAACGGTGAGTATGAGATGCGAGCCCAAGGCGCTCAACTGTCGGGAACATTAACTAAAACCACAGCAAACGGGCGAGTATCATTTTCGGATCTAGTACTTACGGCATCAGGTAACTCCGGTACGCGTACCGTAGGTTCGACAGCAGATATTACTTATGGAGGAGCAACACGCGGCGACTATGGTGAAGCTTCGAAGTACGTCATCCAGTTTGCCGCATCAATTGGCAATGTTCCAGTCTTGGCTCATTCAATTTTGCGTATTGACGTCGGCGAACCAGTATATCTTCGAATCAATGGTACATACAGTGCAATTACAACGTACGCCGAAGCCTCAAAGCAACCTGTTGGTGAAATTATTATTGGTGCTTATGACGGTGGAAATAATTTTGTAGGTACCGCTGAAACAGCGCTTCGCAATGTTCACGTGGAAGCAACAGTGGGCATCACGTTAGATGGTACCGTGGACCTTGCACGAGAGATCGATACGGGCATCTGGCGTTTCTCTGATATTACAATTGTTTCGCCGACAGCGGCCAACTTTGAGCTGAAATTTACATCCGCAGATTTGACTCCCGTCATCCAAGTTGTAAACGTGCTCGCTGGAAATGCCGGATATAAGTTGGTACCTACTACTTTGTCACTAACACCACTCGTAGCAGCCTCAACTGTTCAATTTGATTCGTTTGCAGTAAATGTTTTCGACTGGACGAACAATGCTCTCGGCACTGGAGATAGGCATTCCACTGGCGACGGATATGCTCCAAACAGAAGAATTCGTGTAACGTGTGAAACATTGACTCTCACTGGATCCGTTGAAGTCTTCACAAATGGGGCTGGTACTGCTTCTATTCCCGCTTTATCGGCAACGTTGCCCAAAGCAGGTACCCATACGATCGTCGTGAGCGAATACGATGCGGATGTCAACGGCGAGACCCGTGCTGGACGATTGCAGGGAGCAACTGTCACCATCACCATCAGCGCTGGGGCCGTGAGTGGATTTAAAGTATCGAAGTCCGCGCAACTTGAATATACTACATCTTTCAGTGAAAGTTTGCAAGTGTCAGAAATCTCAGCGTATGCTGTCGGAGATACGATTCCACTTGCGGACTTTGAGGTCGTCCCCGTTGATGTCGCTGGCAACGAGTCTCCAACGGGAACTTTACCATCTGGTATTACTTTAACGGCATCCATGAATGATTCAAGCCGAGATATATATCCATACATATTGGGAGCAAATGAAACGACTATCGCTAGAGAGGCTGTTCTGACTGTGTACGCAGATACTTCACTGTACCCGAGGACTGGTTCTTTGATAGAAACTACGTCGAGTGCTGGTGTCGCAACGTTTTCCGGTTTACATTTGGTGAAGCCAGAAACTGGAACATACACGCTAACTTTTGCTTCAGGATCATCGTCGTATACTTCGGCCGTTGCAGAGCTTAAAATTACCCCGGGTAGGTCTCAGCATATCGGATTACTTCCGTACTGTGACCTGTCAGCCGACGCCTCTGTGTGCGATGAAAGTACAAATTGCACCTGCAACGCGTACAGAGCTGCTTCGGATGTACCACTTCATCCCATCAGCGCTTACATTTTAGATGGTGCGTTGAATCCTGTCGGAGATTTTGACACGAAAAGTTGCGAAACATGTCCAGAGAGAAAGATTATCCTGTCGCCGAAAAATGTCACGTTGTGTCAGAGCGTTACCAATGGTGGCGACGCATGCGAGTGCGCTGGCTTGGCGAGTGCAACCTCGACGTTGGATGGCAAACTATGTTCACCGACTGTCGCTATCGAGGTGACCCCTGAGTCGGGATTGGGGTATTTTGACGCTATCTTCATAGCCGCTCCGAAAGTCGGGACATACGCAATTGAGTTGTACTCTCCTGGCCTCACGAGTGTAGAGTACTACTTTTCAGTATCTCTAGGAGTAGCCGCAGCTTTCGTGCTGGACAGCGTTCAGGCGAGCAGTGTTCTCACTTCAGAAGTAGAAACTGCTATCTCGACCTCTAGTAATCCCCTTGTGGGACGTTTGTACGACGGCGGAGGAAATTTCATGTCTACGGCGACGCATGGTGAACAAATATTCGTTTCGTGCGAAACTGCAACTTTGGCCGAGTATCCGCAAGGAATTAATCCGGTAATTGGAGGAAAAACTTATGCAGCATCATGCGGGAGCGTTGCACTATGTGCATCTCAGGTACGTTTGTTTCGTTCGACTATCGAATTAATTATTCATTTCCAGAAAAAATATTAACGTTTTATTTAATTGTAGAGCGCAACGGCAGGAGTTGTGGAGTTCAAGAATCTAGTCTTACTTGCACCCACTGCAAATATACACACGATCATATTTACTATGAATGACAAGCAGGTGGCATCGTATGAAGTCACTGTACAACTTGGAAAAGCAAGTAAATTAACTGTGGCAAATTCGCCCGAGACGTCTTATCAAGCTGCGGCATCAACGAAGCTCGGTTTGATCGAAATTACCATCGCAGACGGCGCTGGTAACGTTTTAGGGACATCGAACACCGATGCATTCATTATCACGACTGCAATGACAGGACCAAGGTACATTTGACATCAATTATGTCTCATTAATTAATTAATTAATTAATCATCAAAACAGGCACACTTTTCGGACAACCGCAGGACGTAACAGGACTATCGGCTCTGGATATGGCAATGTGCTATTCTCAGATCTAATTGTTGATACTCCAGAGGTAAGCCGTTCTTTTACTTTGAGTCAGTGTGAAGTTTCACTGATGTGTAATTATTTCGCAGGTTGGCAATTATCTTCTGACGTTCAGTTGTATTGGTTGTGCCGAAATTGGGCTCGTGATTGAGCCTATGTCGTTTGGTTTCAGTGTTTACCTCGGAGTTCCAGCTGCACTTGCAGTTGCAACGGTACGATTCACTCTTTTATATCTCTATCGAATTATTTTATTAATTAATTAACGCAGTCTTACACTTCGCATTCAACTGGGGAGACACTGACATTGCAAAGCAGTTATAGTACTGCCAAGGAAGTACCACTGAGTTCATTCGTTGTGCAAGTGATCGATGAAGCATCGAACGTGCTGAACTTGCAGTACGAAATCGACGTGGAGGCTACTCCGGTGAGCGTTGGGTCCTGCACTACGTCAGTGGTTGAAATGGCGTACACGCCCCAGAGTGTGATTTCTGGTGTGGCGATTTTCGATGATATTGTCGTCAAAAGACCTTGCACGGGAACGTATCACTTGACGTTCAGCTCACCAGGGCTTTCGTCGGTCTCAACTCTGCTCACTTTCAGCACTGGCTATCCATCAACTATTGATGTGTGCACAGTGAATTCCTATACACGAGTCGAAACTGGGTTGTGCAACGATACGTACACGTACGTCGGCGCAAGTGATATGGTTTTGCAAAGTTTTTCAGCACAACTGACTGATCCAGGTGGACTTCACGTCGGTGACGCTTGGGATGCAGAAGCACGTAACGTCACAGTTGAGCTTGAATCGTTCGTGCTGGCCCCCGGTCAACCTGAGGTGGTCTCCACTCCAGCCCTCATTGCCGATTGGAGTGGCTCCCTTCTCGCGTCAAGTGGCGCGGTTGGATGGTGCGCAGATACCATGGATGCAAATCCTCAGAACGTTGTCGTTCGAAACCCTCTCACGGGTGGGTTATCTTATGAAGTACGATACTCAAATCCTGCGGCGGCGTATTGTCGGGAAATTTCATACAGTGGAGTAGCACCTGATACACACTATAACGTGGGACTTAAAATTGATATTGGTCTTGCTGGTGTTTATCGTTTACGAATAGCTTCCTATTGTGGTCCTGAGCGCTGTCCTGGCGCAATCTATCCTACGCTCGAGTCAGATTTGTTACAGTTTACAGTAATACCAGGAGCGCCAGCAGCTCTCAAGATGTTGACTGCTCCACCCTTCGTAAATGAGAACGATTTTGCACTTATACCAGCTCCCGAGATTGTTTTAGTAGATTCAGTAGGAAATGTCTGCACGCAAGTGGATACATCGATTGCAGTGAGTGTCACGCCCTCGCTTACGAATCTTCTTGGAGCTGTGGGCGAAATGGTATCTGGTGCGGTCAAATTTGATAATCTCAAGCTTGTTGGCGAACGTGGAGCCAAATACCGCTTAACGTTCATTTCTGATACGTACAGTCTCAGTACTACTTCCGAGAGACCGTTGACTGTCATGAACTGCTCGTCTATCAAGCCCAACAGTGCGCTATACAACGGCGAGTGTTCGTGCATGCCTGGCTTTACATCTGATTTGAGTGGAGAGACAGGATATACTGCTGATCTCGATAGTTTTTACATCGAAAGCAATACGACGCTATACAAAACCACGATAGGATCTACGGACTGGATCAGCGCACTTCACCCTTATGGAGTCTGCGTTCCGTGTGCGAACGGATTTTACAAGTCATCGCACGGTGCAGATGCGTGTGTTTCTTGCCCAGATCGTATGGATACGGCTCGTTCGGACGGTATTTTGAGAAATCAATACTACGCATCTTCTGGAAGTCTTGTTCTAGGTTCCTTGGCTCATGTAGGCAAGGATGCGTGTCATTGCATCTCTCAGACGCAGACGCCATTTTTGAGTTACTATCGCCAGCTTCCACTGGACGCGTACTTGTGTGGAGATTGCCCTGTAGGTGGTGAATGCGATGGAGACGTCATCGAACGCGTGAGAGCTCTCCCAGGTTACAGCAGATTTAAATTAACGTCACTTACTTTCAGAGAGTGTCCTTTTCCTGAAGCATGTTTGGGAGGAGTCAACAGCACTTGCCTCGATGGCAGTTACACGGGGAGTCGTTGCGCAGCGTGTAGTAAAGGTTACGCGTATGATCCAATCAAGGGAGCTCATCCTCCAAAGTGCTATGACTGCGCATCAGGTGCATATTCAGTAATGAATTTACCCATTATCATCTTGAACTTTCTGTGGTTCTTTATTCTGGCCTGGCTCATTCGCCGCATCAATTTACGACGGGGATCTCAGGCTGTAAATTTGGTAAAATCTTTCGTTACATACTTACAAATGACCGCGTTGGCAAAACATCTAGATTTGAGCTGGCCAGACTCGGTCAAACAATTTTTATTGTTGGCCGAGAAACTGTCACTGTTGGATATTCGTTCATCTGCATTCAAGTGTGCATTCAACTGGAACTTTTATCAGAATTTCGCGTTTCATGAACTTTTACCCATCTCGCTTGGTGTCGTGTTATTCATCTATTTTACAATCGTGAAATATGTTGAAGAATTAAAAGAGGAGATGGCTAAAGCGCGAATACAAGCGAGTAAGAAGAAGTCTGCAAATGCTGATGACTCAGCGGAAGAGGACAACAACGACGCAAAAGTCAACGTGGGAGCGCAATTAAAGAAAGATGATGGCACCGCAGGATTAGAGGAATCTTGGCAAGTCAACGCTTATGATAAAGTCATTTCTTGGCTTGTTGTCGCTCTGTGGTTACTTTATCCCACATTGGTACAATACTTCATTGAGTTTACGCAGTGCACCGGGTCGCCCGGGGATGAGGATCGACACTTTGTGTCTGATTACTCTCTCCAATGCGCTGGACCTTTGTACAGCACGCTATTGGTAGTCGCGGTAGTATGCATGATTTTGTACGGCTTGGGAATACCGATGTTGCTCTTACATATGTTGACTGGTGAGGACATCACAAGTTCGCACAATTCAGTTCTCGTGCAATACCGTTTTGGATTGCTCTTCAAAGGTTTAGATATCAAGTGTTCTTGGTGGTGGGAATGGGTTATCTTTGTTCGGAAATTTGCGCTCATCATTGCTATTATTGTGTTCCAGCAGAGCCAGGTTTTCGGCGGCTATTGCGCAAATTGTTTGCTTCAATTTTTCTTTTTGCTTCACATCATCGCGCGTCCGCACGTCTCGGTTGAGCACGGAAGGATTGAAACCAATGGCTTGCTCACGGCCATGGCTACATTTACTGGTGGATTGATTTTTGCACAGTCGAGTTCTGATGATAGTACCGGTAGTAGCGGGGGTCTGATTCTCTTCATGACAATCGCATTTTTCGTTGCACACTTCTGGACGTGGTACACCTTTGTGCGCACCCTGCGCGCGCTTTTCAAAGAGGAGGGTGAAGAAGCCATGATCTCTCGTGCGGTTCGTGATTTGGAATTCGAAGACGAGGTCGTCGACCACTTCGATAATGAACGTGACGCCGCCATTATTCAACAAGAAGCTCTCGCCAGGGAGCACGAACGCATCCGTCTGCGTGGCATGGTTGGCGAGCGCCTTCCGTTTGCCGACGACGACTTGTTGGACGCCATCAAGCGAGATTCCACGATTGATATTCGCACCGAACACAAGGAATTGAGTGCTAAACTCGAACATCTTCGTGAAAAATGGAAAGAGCGCACCGCGCAGAGAGACGACAGACACGTCGCTCTCGATGAGCGTCACCTATCAAACATGGAGCGTCGCGCGTCCAAGCGCGCCGACCAAAACGAAAACGTGACCGATAAAACATAACCATACCGGTAGTCACATTCGCGCGCGCGAGTGTGATTTGTAATCATAGTCATAGCTGTCAAGATTTTCGCACATACCTATATCCTACGTCCTCACACCCTCGTCGCACCGTCACCATTCTTCGCGCGTATTGTCCTCCTCGTCGCGGCGTTGGCCCACCATCGCGTGGTCACGCCTCGATCACTTTTCGTGCGTGCTGCGGGGGAAATCGAATCCCGATCGGGGAGATTTTTGGGACACGTGCTCGAGTCATGATTGGTGAAATCACCCAAACCAAAAAATGTTTGGTTTAAAAACCACTGGGGTGCACAACCCTGAAAAAATTCTGCAAAGTAAATAATATACATGGCGTTCGAATGACGTCGAATACGACATCACGACCCCGACGAAGATTCTGATCCTCCCCGCGAAGGCCGAGGAATCGCGTGCGACGCGCGTGATGGATGCGCGACGCGCGACACTTTGCACACGCACACAACGTAATATGTCCGCCTCTACCTCCACGTTCGCCGGTAAGGCCATCGCCCAAAAGGTTGCGCTCAAGAAGACGCAAAAGGCCAACGTCACCGTTCGCGCCTCGGCCGAAAAGGTGCGCACACACGCGCGACATCGCACGCATCGATGCGCGATGGGTGACATCGAAACGCGCGATATGCGTCGTCATCGACCGTGCGAACGCGCGATCGATGACGTGCATGATATCACATGAAATGTTTCTCACGTGCTTGTCCTCTCGTCATGACGCTCACGTGGTCGATGGGGCGCGTATTCCACCCCGATCGTCCCGATTCTCGACTCGCGCCAGTCATCGCCCACCATCACTGACCGATCGTTCGCGCCTTGATCCGTGCGTTGTTGACGCGCTTTAGGCTGTGTCCTTCTTCGCCGCCACCGCGGTTGTTTTGTCCGCCACCCCGTCCTTCGCGGCGACGAGCATTGAACTCACCGACAAGCGCTCGGAGAACCAAAACGGTCTTCAGTTGATCTACGAGGTACGCGCGCCACGCCCATCGCATTCTTGGCGCAACCGTATCCAGATGGGATTTTGTCAATTTTTCCCCTGTTGCGACGATCGGTCGAGCATTGGATGATGTTGGATAGTTTCGTGGAACCTCTCTCTATGCGTGGTACTGACGGTGTTATTTCATACTGTAGGCTCGTGATTTGGACATTGATGCCAAGCCGCGCTCGGAAGGCCCGTCCCGCTTCTCCTTCCAAAAGCTCACGACGAAGGAAACCGCGGCGCGCGCCAAGGAGTCTGTGGTGCGTACGCGTGCGCTCGACTGTATCTGAATCACGCGCGCGCGCTCGTTTCAATAGACACGCGCACACGATGAATGCGTGACTAACATGTTACTTTTTTTTCATTCGATACAGACCCGCATCAACAAGGATGTTGGTGAATACGTCGGCAAGAAGTACTGGACCCAAGCGTCCAACGAGCTCCGCCGCCAAGTCGGTACCCTCCGCTTCGACATCAACAACCTTGTCGACGCCAAGGGTGGTGACTCCGCGTCTGCCAAGGCTTTCTACAAGAGCCTCGAAAAGCTTGACTTCGCTATCCGCCAAAAGGACCAAGATGCCGCCACTGCGCTCCTTGCTGAAGTCCAATCGAGCGCCAACGCGCTCATCGCCTCTCTTGCTTAAATTCTGAGCGACGACGACGAGAAGAGACGCGCTGGAGATGCAGCACCGAATTTAGTCAACATGATTGCTATAGCCATGATTTCGGTGTTCGGGGTGTATTGCGAGTTATTAATGTAATAACAAATGCGACCAGAACAACAACCGAGATCGATTTTCAATCGAAACAAACACATCAAAGCCAAAGCGCCATCCTCTGTCTACACTTTCTCTGCGCGCGCGATGCACCACTTCCTCACATCCCATCGCGACTGGTGCACCGGCGAGGGTTCACATGTCGTGCACCATACTCTCTTCGATACCATGCGCATCGTCGTATTCGCCGCGACTGGCGCGGAGTACGCCCCGGGCGGCGCCAAAGCCGTCGACGTCTGCGTCTGCTGTGGCGTCTGTGCCATCGTCACGCCGCTCCACCGCACGTCTCGGGTTTAGCCAAAGCATAGCGCACGATAGATGCCGACGAGGACATCGGCATAGCACACTAGTCGTCGCGTTCGCGAACGTTCTCGGAGATGGCGCGCAGGAAGATGCTCGCGACGACGTCGTTGAAGAGTTGAGTAAAAGGGCGAGCGTGCAGCTGCCGCAGGCGAGGCGGAGAGTGCAAATGACGTTCACGTGCAATAAATGCGACGGCAAGACGCAACGGATGATAAATCCAGATGTACTAGAAAAAGGCACAATGTGGGTGCAGTGCGGTGAGTGCGAGGCGTGGCATCAAATCGTTGACAACCTCGGTTTGATTTTTGATTTGTCCGGGGAATGGGAAAGCGACGCAAAGGATATTAGACGAGCGATGCGTGAGCGAAGAAAAGAGTCGGAGGATTGATTTGATCTATATATGTATATACACTCTATTGTTATTGCTATACTGGTACATCAATATAATGTTATTCATGCGTAATATTCCATCGTTTGCACGAGTCCTTCGGGAAGAATTGGAACGCGCTCTTTGTCGTGCAACTTTTTGGCGTACATGAATGCACCAACAAACATCGTCGACGCGATAGCTGCGATGATGTACATCGCCACGAAAGGCACGGAGGTGAAACCCAAACCATCAAAGGTATTTGAAAGCTGTATGCGCCCAAGAGAAGACTCGGGCGATGCATCGTCGGCGCCCGTTGTTTCGCTGTTTGTCACAACTTTTGGCGGGTTTTGATTGAACAAAGCGCTCTGTTTCAACGCGCATCTTGCTCCACCACCGTGACTAAATTTGCAATGATAGTTGAAATGTTTTCGTAACGAGTTCGCAGTGAGCTCGAGCGGCATCTTCAGAGCTTCATTCAGCACAGAGTGAATCATCGAAACATCCATGCGCACGTTCGCAGCTTTGCCTTGTGTCAATGAAAGAGATGCTGCCCAACTGTAAAGCATTTGACGCGTATCGTCGTCTCCATCATTCTTAGCTTGAGGCACGAATAGCGGAGGCGTGGCGATTCGGTAGTTGGCATCCAAGCCGACGCCGTCGGCTAAAATGCAGTCACCAAACTCCACGCACGTCGCCGCACACAGGTTGATTTTACCATTTCTTGGCGCGCGGTAAGCCTTGACTAATTGTTTCATCCCTCGGCGACTAATCAAGTATGCTTGCGTACTTGTAAGGTTTCTCGTACTCTTTGGAAGTGTGTGAAGCGTGTATTTGGGCGTTTTTGAGCGCAACCGCTGCCAATCAAAAAACAACTCCTTCACTTCCTGCTGACTCCCTATCGCAGACAGCTGCACGACAGTCCAATCATCTGGCAATGTTAATGCGAATTCTTCCAAGTTGTTCGCCCATGTAGGCATTAAATCTGGCGCCGCGTCGTCTTCTAAAATCAATGCCACCTCTGCACCGTCGTCAAACGCCTTGTAAATCGCCGCCAAATGCGACAGCGACGTACTCAATGCCGCCATATATTGCGAACTCAACTTCTTCACACCATCATCGACGTAAAAACTCCTCGGCCACGCTCTCTTGGTCGCACATCGCGCCTTATCTATGGCGTTTTCCAAGTCGGATTCTCTCATGGCATCCACAGCTGCTACGCGTTGAAGACCTTCAAATCCCGCAAAATGACTCTCCATGGCCAACCGAGCATCAATATTCGCACGACCATTCACGTAATACGTCTTAATATCACCACTCGTCTCCGCTCGCACGCCTGATATCGCCGCAAGCACCGCCGCAAGCACCGCCAACCACCAAAGGGTGTTGTTCCAAATCATGCGCCTTTCCCTCCGCGTCCTCGTCGCACGCATCGCCAGACCCCCACGCACGCGCGCACCCATCACGAGCACCTCTTCATACGGCGTTGGCGACTTACAAATCGTGAATCGCCGCACTCGAGTCGCGTTGTGATGCCAAATCACCGGCCCGATTTGGTGTTCGACTCAGTGCTTAGGGTTCGGGCGCCGTTCCGCACGTGGTCTGTGGTCTTCCCCACGCTTGAGCGCGACTACGACGACAGACGACGGCGCGTGCGACGCGTGCGACGACGAGGACGACGGCGATGATGCAGTGCGTCTCGCAGTCGGTCGTGAGCGCGCCACGCGTCGCGAGCGGCGCGCCTGCTCGCGCGCCTCTGCTGCGTGTTCGGTGCGGTGGTGGCGTGCGCCGCGCGGTCGGGGCGTCGGCGTTCGCGACGGTAGCGACGACGGTACGCGAATGTCGACGAGAGCGATGCGTGGCGTCGGTGTATCACTCACGATGTGCGGTGGTCGTGCGGGGAAAACGTGAAGAG
>Ga0255775_1004060_pt1 | contig 11721 bp, 13 predicted proteins | sample 011ome_26_FD_179973 | JGI IMG/M metagenome (GOLD analysis project Ga0255775, IMG submission 179973) | Coastal salt marsh microbial communities from the Groves Creek Marsh, Skidaway Island, Georgia - 011511BT metaG (version 2) | ecosystem: Environmental > Aquatic > Marine > Intertidal zone > Salt...
ATATAATTGGAATAGTAATTAAGAGTTTAATGTGATGAATAAATATATCGGTAAATGTCATTGTGGAGGAGTAAAATTTGAATTTCACTGTGATGACAAAGTTGAAATATGGAAGTGTAATTGTTCGATTTGTAATCTTATAGACTATGAACATTTATTCATAAAACATGATCAGTTCCAATTATTACATGGCAAAGATTTACTGAATGAATATAAATTTGGAACGATGAATGCTTGCCATTTTACATGTAAAGTTTGTGGTATAAAAAGTTTCTATCAACCACGCTCTCATCCAGACTCATACAGCATAAATTTAAAATGCGTAGTGGACCCTCCTAAAATAAATAATGTAGTTCACTTTGATGGAATGAATAGTTTTTAAAAATATTTATGAGTAATTTAGAAAAAAAATCTGTTCTAAAGGTTATAAATGAATTAGAAGAACTTGGCCATTCAAGCAGTGTCTTAGAGCTCCAAGATACTGCACGCTCTGCATTGGATGCATCGCATGCACTTAATGTTCCTGTTGGAGCGATTGTAAAAACCTTAATTTTTCTGATTCAATCTAAAGAAGCAGAGACTCCGGTCATCACATTGATATCTGGTGATAGGTTATGTCACACAAAAATTTTACCACAATTACTCAATGTTGATGGAAAAGTTATAAGACCAGATGCAGATAAGGTAAAATCGATCACAGGGTATTCTATTGGAGGGGTTTCCCCAATTGGATTACCAAAAGCATTAGCTGTTATTGCGGATAGTTCACTAAAAAGATTTGAAAAGATATGGTCTGCTGCAGGGCATCCACATTGTGTATTTGGATCTACTTTTGATGAACTTATAAATTTAACAGGTGCTCAAATTTCTAAGACAATCTCTGTGTCAGATAATAGAAGTAAGTAATAAAACTAACTCTTCGTAGTATTTTGATTTCTTCTAATTATTATATATATGCCCGATAATACTACAATCACACTTCCAATTATAACAAGGGCATTTGGTTGTTCACCCAATATAACAACACCAAAGAACATAGCAAATAGAACTCTGACATATCTGAATGGGGTGACAAAGGATACATCACCAACTCTCATTGCAATTGTTAAACAAAAATATGCACTCACGCCTGCAGCTGCATTAGCAATAACAAAAATCCATGCATCAAAACTTATCGTTCCCCAAATAGTTTTTCCTGGAAAGAAAAAATAGTTAAAACCTGATAGAATTATGCCAGCAATAATCACCATGTAAAATCCAAAACTACCGAGTTGATAATTCGACATTCCAACAGGGCTCATACGAGTTGCTAGATCTCTCCCAGCAAAACCAATCATACCAAGAACAGCAAATATAGAAAAAATCGTAAAACCATTAGTACCAGGCTGAATTATCATTAATACTCCTATGAAACCAGTTAAAATTGCAGTCCATCTGCGCCACCCTACTTTTTCATTCAAAAATATTACAGCTCCGAGAACAACAACTAGCGGTGTAGCCTGGAGTATTGATGCAGCATTTGTTATTGGCATAAAAGCAATCGCTAAAGCATAAAAAATACGACCCATAATTTCAAATATTGACCGAATAATTAGAGTTTTATTGAATGAATCTTTGTAAAATATTGGTTCCTTTACAGAGCGTGAACATGAGATAAAAAATAAGCTACCCAAAATACCACAAATGATGAGTAACTGGCTTAGTGGAATAAATTCGGTCGCTTTCTTCAGTGTGAAATCCTCAAGAGTGAAAGCTAACATTGCTAAAGTCATAAAGACACTTCCACGAATATTATCCAAGTTATTGCTCCAATTTGATACTGGTGATATATTTATTTTAATATAGTATGGTTTTTATGATAAAAATCTATATTTAATAATAACAATAAATTATTAATAATTATTCTTCAAAGGAAACATTATGTCTCATACATTGATACCCGATACTCAAGCGCCCAATTTAAAATTAAAGCTTGTTGGCGGTGGGGAATGGAAATTAAGTGATCAAAGACCGTCATCATTTACAATGATTATCTTTTACAGGGGTTTGCATTGCCCTGTATGCAAAAACTATCTTACAAAATTAAATTCTATGATTGATACAGTAAATGAATTGGGGTTTTCTTTAGTTGTTGCTTCAATGGATCCACTTGAAAGGGCTGAAGAGTCGAAAAAAGAATGGGGAATTGATAATCTAAATGTTGCATATGGATTGGATGAAGAAACTGCAAGATCTTGGGGCCTGTATATATCTAAATCAATAAATGAGCGAGAGAACCATACATTTTGTGAACCTGGACTTATGTGGATAAGACCAGATGGTAGAATATACTTAATTGATATTGGAAGTATGCCTTGGGCAAGACCGGATTTAGAGACGCTTCTGCCTAAAGCAAAATTTGCTGTAGATAATAATTATCCAGCAAGGGGAACCCAAAAATAATTTCAATCGAATGATGAAAATACTATCAGCCATATTTATTATTTTGATTCTAAATTTGAATGAGGGACATTCTCTGGAGTTACCTAATTGTATGGATAGCCCTACTGATCAAATAGAAGTTTTTAAAAAATGGCATAATTGTCTTGGAACGGTCAATTACCCAAGTGGATCTGTATTCACAGGGGAATGGAAAAAAGGTCAAAAATTTAGAGGTAAGCAAATATATACTGATGGAACATATTACCATGGTGAGTGGAAAAATGGTGTTTATCACGGAAAAGGCATTAAAACCTCTCGATTCTTTTTTGATAAAGAAGGAGTGTGGCAAAACGGTAAATTTCAAATACGGATGAAAGTAGATGTGGAACATTTTATTGGCGAAGAATATTGTATCGAGAAAGGTCTCGTCAAGGGATCAGCTGAATACGACAAATGCCTCATGGAACTCACATTATTGAATTAATTTATTAAATAAATTATTGAACTTATATTAAGCATAGTATTTTTCTTTAATGTGCACAAACAATCATATTAGTAAGGATTAATTATTGGTTTCTGAGGGATTATATCTTTTTAAGCCAATGTTCGTAAATTTCAAGTTCAAGAGTATCTTTATCTGAGCCTTCATAATTTTCCCAAACATCGGCTTGTTTAAATCTACATCTATACAAGGGGATAATAGATGGATTGTCGTTACATAGCGCTATTTCCTCTGGATTAGGAAATTCACCGCAAATTCTCTCCACAATACCCACTTTCCCCCTTATGTAGGATGGAGTTCGGCAGTGTGACGTAGAAAGCCGATCATCAACAATAACTAAGTCATCTATTTTGAATTTTGTTTTCATGTTAATCTGGAAGTCTAACACCAACTAAATAATCTCTTTCAACAATTTCAGACAGTTGTTCTTCATTCCAACCATCAGTGTTCGATGGTCTTGGTGGTAGAATCAAATATCTCATATCTGCATTTGAGTCGTGTACTTTAATTTCTTTATTTTTAGGAACAATTGTTCCAAATTCTGCCAATACTTTTCGGGGTTCATGAACAACTCTGGATCTATAACTTCTTGATTTGTACCATGATGGAGGCATTCCCAATAAAGTCCTAGGGTAACATGAACAAAGTGTACAAACTACAATATGATGAGTTTCGGACGATTGAGGCATGCAAATGATATCTGCGAACGTTTCTAGTTTTATTCCAATGTTTGAAATTGCAGTTTTTGCATCTTCTAATAAATATTGTCGAAAATCTTCATCACTCCATGCTTTGGCTACAACAGTTTTACCCCTATTAGGAAAGACGTTATCAAATTGATCAATTTTTTGAGCTATATCTTCTTTAGTAATCAAACCTAAATCAATCATTATTTCTGCAATTGCTAGAGTATCATAATAATACTCAGGAGGGCCTTCGCCGGTTTCATCTTCTTGAAAATCCGAAACTTCATGTGAATGTGGAACGCCATCATGCAGGTGTTCTATCGTATTTGGATCAGGTAGGTTTATCTTAGGTACATCAAATTCAGCAATTTTTCTGAGTTTAACTTTCTTAAATAATTCTTCATCATATATCCCTTTGTTGAGACATATATTATGAAGAGATAGACAATTTCGTTCAAAATAACCAATCTCAAAATATGCATCGCCAAGTTTTTCTGTATGATATCTTAATTCATCAAGTGTAATGATCCTTTTGGAAGATACAACTATTCTTAATGCGTTTGCATATTTCTCCCAATGAGTCATTTCTGGGTCATTTAGGTCTATTGGAATAGAGTTTTCGCCACCTACGTCATGTGGTCCCATTTTTTTATATATTTTTGACATACTTTAATACCTTATAATTTAGGTATTTTAACCCAAAAAGCTTGACTTTGTCATACATAATTTTTAATTCTATTATATAAATAGTTTATAGGAGTAAAGCATGTTTGATGATCAAAAGTGTCCTGTTATTCATGGATCTATAGTTAGTAATAATTCTAAAAACAGTGGTACAACAAATAAGGATTGGTGGCCAAATCAACTTAACCTCGGAATACTCCATCAACATGATAAAAGATCTAATCCTATGGATCCAACTTTTAATTACAGAGAAGAGTTTAAAAAACTAGATTATACTGCTCTAAAACAAGATCTTAAAAATCTTATGACTGACTCTCAAGATTGGTGGCCTGCTGATTATGGACATTATGGACCTTTCTTTATAAGAATGACATGGCATGCGGCTGGAACATATAGAGTTGGCGATGGACGTGGCGGCGGTGGAACTGGAGCACAAAGATTTGCTCCTCTAAATAGTTGGCCAGATAATGGAAACCTTGATAAAGCTAGAAGGTTGTTATGGCCCATCAAACAAAAATATGGAAATAAAATTAGTTGGGCTGATCTACTCATACTTTCTGGAAATGTTGCAATAGAATCTATGGGTGGAAAAACATTTGGTTTTAGTGGTGGAAGACCTGATATTTGGGCGCCAGAAGAAGATATCAATTGGGGTGTTGAAGCAGAATGGCTTGGTAACAAAAGATATACTGGCGAAAGAAGATTGGACAATCCTCTAGGGGCAGTTCAAATGGGATTGATTTATGTTAATCCAGAAGGTCCTGATGGTAATCCGGATCCATTGGCAAGTGCTAAAGATATAAGAGAAACTTTTGGCCGAATGGCAATGAATGATCGTGAAACGGTTGCACTTATTGCTGGTGGTCATACTTTTGGTAAAGCACATGGAGCAGGGGATACAGCAAATGTGGGAAGCGAGCCTGAAGGAGCTCCAATAGAAAATCTTGGTTTTGGCTGGCATAATAATCTTGGTACTGGTGTTGGTAGCCATACTATCACTAGTGGTATAGAAGGTGCCTGGACAGCTAATCCTATAGTTTGGGACAATGGTTATTTTGACCTTTTATTCAAATATGAATGGGAACTTGTTAAGAGTCCTGCAGGAGCGCATCAATGGCATCCAATCAATCCATTTGAAGAGGATATGGCTCCAGATGCTCATGACTCTTCTAAAAAGGTGACTACCATGATGACAACTGCTGATATGGCGCTTTTAAAAGATCCTATTTATAGAGAAATATCAGAAGATTTTCATAAAAACCCTGATAAGCTAGCTGATGAATTCGCACGAGCATGGTTTAAATTACTACACAGAGACATGGGACCAAAATCAAGGTATATGGGACCAGAGGTTCCTGCTGAAGACCTAATTTGGCAAGATCCAATTCCTAAAGGAAAAGATTTTGATGTATCCAAGGCGAAGGATCAAATTAAATCTTCTGGTTTAACATTACAAGAAATGATTGAAACTGCATGGTGTAGTGCTTTCACATTCAGAGGTTCAGACCTAAGAGGTGGAGCTAATGGTGCAAGAATTGCCCTAGAACCTCAAAAAAATTGGGCAGCCAATAAACCAGAACAACTTACGAAAGTTATTGATAAACTTACACTAATAGCTAGAAACTGTGATGCTTCATTGGCTGATATAATCGTTTTGGCTGGAAACGTTGGAGTCGAAATTGCATCTGGTAAAGAGGTTGCTTTCACTCCTGGACGTGGTGATGCCACACAAGAGAATACCGATATAGATTCTTTTGCATATCTCGAGCCTATTGCTGATGGGTTTAGAAATTTTGTTAGGTCTGATGTTGATGTTAAACCTGAAGAAATTCTTCTTGATAAATCACAATTATTAGGCTTAACAGCACCAGAAATGACTGTGTTAATAAGTGGTTTCAGATCATTAGGCATTAGCCATGATAACCAAGGGGTGTTTACACAAAATATAAATAATCTTAACAATGATTTTTGTGTTAACCTTCTAGACATGAATGTTAAGTGGACTAAATCTGATGATTTTAACTATGTCGGCACCGATAAATTATCTGGTAAAGAGACCAAAACAGCATCAAGCGTAGATTTATCTCTTGGTTCAAATTCACAATTAAGGGCAATTGTGGAGGTGTATGCAAGTGATGATAATAAAGATAAATTTATTAATGATTTTATTTCAGCTTGGAATAAAGTTATGAATAATGACCGTTTTGATGTTTAAGATTTCATCTAAACAAAAGGTTTATAAATCATGAGTATTTTTGACAAAGATTTGACAGAAGATCAAATTATGATGAGGGATGTTTGTCGACGATTTGTTGATAATACAATTATACCTTTTATATCATCTAACTGGAAAAATGAATGGGATTTAACTCCTGAGTCAAGATTACCAGACTCTATACTACAAGATGCAGATAAAATTGGCATACGAACACTTGCTGTTCCTGAGGAATATGGTGGAATGCCTCTTGATCAAGAAAGAGAAGTTAGAACATTTGCTATAATTTCTGAAGAAATAGCTCGTGGTGACTCTGGTTTGGCAGATAAACTAGTTCAAAATTGGAAGGTTTCTGTTTTATTGAGAGAACTTGCTTCAAAAGAGCATCAAGATATGTGGTTTGGAAAACTAATGGAAGATCCAAATTTCCTATTTGCTCACGCTTTAACCGAACCTAAGGGAGCTTCTGATCGGTGGCTTGGTTATAATGCACCTGAGGCGGCAATGGATACAAAAGCGGTGAAAGTTGATGGTGGATGGGTTATTAATGGACGCAAACATTATATAAGTAACGGATATGATGCAGGCTTATATGTAATTTATGCAAATACTGCACCTGGAAAAGGGATGCTCGAAGGAACATCATCCTTTATTGTGCCAAGGGGGACTGAAGGTTTTAACATCGCAAGATGTAATGAAACAGTCGGTTGTAGATACATGAACAATGGGGAGTTAGAACTTATTGATTGTTTTGTTCCTGATAATAATCTTTTATGTGAGGGAACCGCACTCAGCAAAGCAGGTGTTTACTTTCGTCCAGGAAAGATTATACAGTCTGCGAAAAATTTGGGTGTTGGTCAGGCTGCACTAGAAAAAACAGCAGAGTTTGTTCAGAATTATAGTAGAGGCGGACGATTGTTAATAAAACATCAGATTGTAGCCTCCAGGTTAGCTGATATGGCGACTAGAGTATCAGCCGTAAGAAGCTTGGTTATGCAAGCTGCATATGCATGCGATATGAAAACAAATGATGCAGATGCACTATGTTGGCAAGCCAAGGTATTTGCATCACAAGAAATATTGAATGTATGTCAGAACGCAATGGAATTACATGGTGGTATGGGCGCAATGCTGGATGCGGGGGTAGAGAAATTAGTAAGAGACGCAGCAATATTCTTACACATGGACGCAACAGTCGACATATCTCACTTTAAAATCGTCAAGGCTCTATGGCCTGACACAGCCGGTGTTTATGCAGGTCCTGAAGTATAGTCTTCATTATTTCTATATGTGCATTTGTTAAATACTATGTATTCGAATAAACTTTCTTTGCACTTTAAATGATCTTGTTGAGGAAAGTTGTAATTTCTGGATATATAAGTACCCATAATTAATATTATTAGAAGTATTAATATAAACCAAGAAATCTTTGTCATATTTAATAAATGGTACTTATTTAATGATTGGTCAACTAATAAAATTATTTAAAACCGATAGTCTAAGAAATCTGATTTTAATATTTATTGTTTTTTCTATTACGGGAATAATATCATTATATATATCAGATATCTTAGTAGGATTTATATCGAAATTCATATCTAGTGGATTAACTAAAATGGTACTAAGAGTCTTAAGTCTGTTTTTCTTATATCAATTACTTTTACTTTTGGTTGCAATACCTTTTGGACAGTTTTCTTATTTTATTTCTTATCAAAAAAGATTTATAAAAAAAATTAAGTCATTGTTTTGATTTAATATAAATACATCAAATAGCAAACATATCCTCTGATTAAATAAAAAAATTTTTTTTATAATCTTAAATTAAATTAATGTTATATTTATAAAAACAGAGATATTTGTGAATTTATGGGGTATGTCATGAAAAGAATTTTAATTAAAAATGCTCAAATTTTAACGATGGACTCTTCAATTGGTGATCTAGATAACGCAGATATATTAATTGATGGTGATACGATATCTGATGTTGGACGCAATCTTAAAGCAGATAACTCTGAAGTTATCGATGCTAAAGATTTTCTTGTATCTCCCGGATTAATAAATGGACATATTCATACTTGGCAGACTGGTTTAAGGGGAATAGCATCTGATTGGACTCTGGTCGATTACTTGGCCTCGATTCATGCAGGGTTAGCTTCATATTATAATGCTGATGATATGTACATAGGTAACTATGTAGGGGCACTTTACCAAATCAATACAGGATCTACAACAATAGTTGATTGGTGTCATAATAACCCAACTCCAGATCATACAGATGAGGCAATTCGTGGATTAGAGGAATCTAAAATTAGAGCAATATTTTTGCATGGATCACCCAAACATGAACCTAAAGAAGGGCAGCCTCATTTTAGTGAAGTGCCGCACCCGAAGAGTGAAATTGATAGACTAAGAAAAGGTGTTTTTGCATCAGACGATCAGTTACTCAATCTTGGTATGGCAATACTAGGACCACAACAATCAACGCTAGATGTTTGCAAACATGATTTTAAGTTAGCAAAAGATTTGGACTTAATTGTAAGTATGCACATTGGAGGAAAATTTATGACTCCAGAAGGATTTGATGTCCTAAAAGAAATGAGGCTCCTCAATAAAAAAACAAACATAGTACACGCAAACAATATTTCAAACGAGATGTTGGATAAATTAGTTGAATCCAATTGCACTTTTTCAATTACACCAGAGGAAGAATTGCAAATGGGTTTTGGAAATCCGCTTACAAAACGTCTAATTGATAGAAATGGTACATTTGGATTTGGTTCTGATATTGAGTCTGCAATGGCTGGTGATATGTTAAATGTGATTAGATTTGCACTACAAGCAGTTAGACATGAATATACACTAGAGAATTATGCGCTCCATAATGCGCCTCCATCGGATATAAAGGTTACAACAAGAAAAGCTTTTGAGTGGGCAACCATTGACGCAGCTAAGTTGTTTGGAATTGATCACAAAGTAGGATCTATCACTCCTGGTAAAAAAGCCGATATTATTATGTTTAATAAGAAAAGCGTTAGTTTTACTCCGATACACGATCCAATATCTACAATATTATTTCACTCAAATTCAAATGATATAGATACTGTTATCATTGGCGGGACTGTATTAAAAAAATCAGGAAAATTATTAGCTCCCAATATCAGTCAAAGTCTAGATAGGTTGTCGGTGAGTGGTCATAGAATTATGAATGATTATCGTAAAAACTTATTAAGTTAAACCTATAATTAAATGAAGAGAATATATCTTTCAATATCTTTTGCTTTAGCCATCATCTTTTTTCTCATCTTAACAAATCCATCAAAAGATGATTTTGACTCATATATATCAACTCATATTAATGAGTTTGCAATCCAGTCTGGAGAGGATGAGCAAACTGCTAATTTAATATCAGGTTTTTCATATCTACTATTACAATCAAACCCCAATATTATTCATAAAACTAATTATCTTCTCTTCACATTATATAAGTTAGATACAACATTGATCAGGTCATTTGGAGGAGATGTTGATGATTTAGTTATAATAGGGTTGTTTAATAATTTTATAGTCTTAAGTAAGTTTTAATAAAAATTATGATACAGAACCACCCCAAAAATAGTAGCCCAAACCCATAAAAAATAACGAGTTACCGTATAGTGCATGTTCGAATGTAACAAGTGATAAAGATTTTGTTTTTTTATATGTGTTGGCAAATATTATACCACCAAAAATTGATAGGAATGGTGCGATAAAATTTATAAATAAGACATGAGCATAGGTAAAAATTATAGCGCTCATAATAACCTGATATTTTGATGGTACAATACTCTCATACCTACTAAAGAAATATGTTGTAAATATGAATTCTTGAGGTAGTGCAGAAAATATTGGATATACAAGCAGAATCACTAATAGAAAGTATGGGTTTTGTTTTTGAATTGAAAACAACTTATCTTCATAAAAATAAAAAGTGATAAGATAAATTACTATTGTAAGAAAAAACCACCTTACCAGTATTTTTTCAACATTATATTTTGTAAAAGCACCAAAATTTAATATTTCTAGGATTTTTTCTTTTTTATGATATTGGTTAAATACAATGAGTGCATATATACTAATTATCCATAAAATTGGAATGACGTAATTTGCCAGTCTATATGACAAAATAATTGTAGGAATAATCATTGCAATGATAATAAATTCCATCAATATATATTTTTTACTTCTTAACATATTACCCATCACACATAGTAAACATAATTATAAAATATTAATATTTGTAATATATAATAAACTCTTATATTAAACTTGTTAGGTTTATTTATTGAGTATCCGAATTATTATGTTTAAAAAATTATATCTACTGTTTGCAATTTCTATATTCCTTCCAGTCATTTCAAGTAATACTTTAAATGCAAATATTTATGTAGATGAATTAAATAAATCTATTGATTTATATGAGTCAAATCAATTTGATGAATCATCTGAAATATTAGATAATTTAATAAAATCTGGTAACCTTGATGAACAATCACTAACCAGAGCTTTCCTATATAGAGGTCTTTCTAATTATGAAAATAGTAAATATATTGCATCAATAACAGATCTAACCAATTCATTATGGTTAGACCTCTTGAATGATGATGAAAAAAAAGTAGCATTAGAAACGAGAGCAAATGCTAGAGAAAAAATTGGACAAGTTGACTTGGCAAATCAAGATAAAAATACAGCAAAAGAAATATCAGAACCAAATAACAGTATGATTGATGAGGGAGAAAATATAATCAATCTTGAGGACTTAAATGCAGAAAATAGAATTAATAATATAAAGAATAAGTTTTCAATGAATGTTTCTAATTTTTTCGGTTCAAAAAATATTGATGGAGTGGAATTACCAAGCAGTGATTATGTAATATCAGATCAAGAAGTATATGATAATATTTTAAAGTACGATCAAAATTTGTCGGAAAATTATGAAGAGTCAAATATTTTAAATGAAGAATTTAGTAAAGAAAACGATATTTCTAAAGATGAATTTCTTGTCTCAGATAATAAACCAAAAGTAACTTTAGATGAACCTGTGTCATCATCAAGTATAACTAAATTAAATTCAAGTTATATCATATTGAACAGAGATTTGGATTTACCGACTGCGAAAGTTAAAATAAATAAAACCATAAATGATAATTTTAGAGTTCTCAGCGGGATAAGACCTC